>JAEEGJ010006392.1_pt1 | contig 35385 bp, 20 predicted proteins | sample 8958761 | NCBI WGS metagenome assembly JAEEGJ01 (sample SAMN16246546, study PRJNA631951) | gut metagenome | biome: gut microbiome; feature: rumen; material: RS-attached | host: Bos | place: Iran: Karaj | collected 2018-10
GGCCTTTTTTGCTGCGTGCATTTTTCCTCGGTTTAACTGCGATGTACATTTTCCGTGATTTTCGACTCGAAAAGTGCACAAAAAGGCCGTTTTATGCAATTTTTGGCCAGTTTTGAGCAAATTGCGGCATACACGCTTTTATGCATGGCTTCGAAAATGGATCGTATGCAATTGTTCATCATTTTTCAGGGCAACAATTGCACAAAAACACCGATTTATGCAATTGTTGGCCATTTTTTAAGCCGAAAATTGCACGGCGCTGAAGTTATATCTCATATTCCGGAACATGAGAAAAGCTATGTTATAGTTAAATCATGTTGGGTTAGGCAGTGATAAGACTTAATGAGGCGGAATATGAATACAAAGAAATTTCTTAAAGCCATGACCATTGAAGACAAAGCCAGACTCCTCTGCGGATCGTCTGATTTCATTATCGGAGGTTTTCAGTCTGCCGCAGGATATGTTCCTGAATTGAGCATGCAGGACGGCGGCACGGGCATTAACCACCAGCACTTTTTCCAGAGACTTTTCAGAGAGCCGCCGAAGGATGAAGACCCTGTTGCCGGCATGCATGTCTTTTTCAATTTTTATGAGCCCGAAAAGTTTACGAAAAAAGAGAAAGCCATAAGAGACAGGATCAACGCTGCCATGACCGAATACAGGTGCGGTATCGATGCCGCGCCGGGCTCATATCCTCCCGGAATCCTACTTGCATCCACATGGGATAAAAAGACTGTTTATGAGACGGGTAAGGCACTTGCCATGGAATCGGCCGTCTACCGCATAGGAGTCCTTCTGGGTACTCCCAACTGCAATATCTTAAGAGAACCCAGGAACGGAAGATTCTTCGAAGGTTATTCCGAGGATCCGTTCCTTGCGAAAACGCTTGCACCGGAGATGTGTAAAGGCGTTGAGTCGGAGGGCATTGCTTCCAATGTTAAGCATTTCGCGTGCAACAATCTTGAGATCAACAGAACCAATATAGATGAGCTCGTAAGCATGAGAGCGCTCCGCGAAGTGTATTTCCCTGCATTTGAAGCATGCAGCAAGGTTGCAACCACTCTCATGACTGCATATAACTCGGTAAACGGAACGCATTGCCATGAAAATCCCTGGCTTCTTAAGGATGTCCTCAGGAAAGAATGGGGTTATAAGGGAGTTACCATGACTGACTGGGGCGCCTGCCGTGAAAGAGCAGGGGATGCCGAAGCTGCAGGACAGGATCTTTTTATGCCCGGTCCTTTTGATCCTTCGGATATTGTTAAGGCGGTTAAAGACGGAAGACTGAAGATCAAAGATCTTGATGAGGCTGCACTAAGACTCCTTGAGCTGATCGACAGATTCGGCAGCGTAAAAACACCGGAAGGCCTGACGACTTCCAAGTATGTAAAGACAGGCGACAAGGCAGCTTACAAGGCAGCATGCGAAGGCATTGTAATGCTCAAGAATAACGGAAGCCTGCCGCTTAAGAAGAATGCGAAAGTCGTATTCTTCGGCCCTGACCGTTTCCAGGATTCAGGATGGGGAAGTGCTGAAGTAAAGACTGACAGAACGACGTTCCTGTCCAGAGAACTGGCTGCTATATTAGGCGGAAAGAATGTCCTTAAAGACGATATCGAAGCTTTCAGAAAAGGCGCCACGGCGATAGTAATTGAGACGGTCAATTCGGGTGAGAGTTCCGACAGGACTGACCTGAAGATGAATAAGAAGACGGTATCCGTGATAAAGAAGCTCGCTAAGAACAAGGGCAGGGGAAAGATCTGCCTGATCCTAAACGTGCCGGGTCCCGTTGAACTTGAGGGACTGGAGACGGTTGTTGATTCCGTTTTCGCGGTGTTCTATCCGGGCATGATGGGCTCAAAGGCAATGGCGGATATACTTACGGGCAAGGTGAATCCTTCGGGCGCGCTGCCCTGCACATTCCCTGTCAGATATGAGGATACGCCCTCGTATCTTTGCTATCCGGATAACATCACTTGTAATTACGGCGAAGGCATCTACGTGGGATACAAGGGTTATCTTAAGCGGAAGATCAAGCCGCTCTATCCGTTCGGATATGGCCTTTCTTATTCGAAGTTTGAAGCAGGAGATGTTTTCGGAAAGCGGAAAGGAAATAAGTTCAGTGTCACGTTCAACCTTAAAAACAAGAGTGACATGGACGGCAAGGCTGTCGTACAGCTCTACGTTTCTAAAACAAAGCCCAGGACAGCAAGGGCACCTCTTGAACTTGCCGGATTTGCAAAGCCGGTGGTTAAGGCAAAGAGTGAAACTGAGGTGACGATTTCCTTCGATAAGAATGAACTGGCATATTTCGATGAGGAACTTAATAAATTCCTGGTCGAAGGCGGCAATTACGATCTGTTCCTGAGCCTTAAGGGGTGTGAGGATCTGATCCCGGCAGGAAGTATTTATATAGCCGACTGTTCGGAGGAACTGAAGTGTGGACCTATGTGGAAGCTTAATCAGATAATGGGACAGAAAGCTCTTACTGATGCGATCGCGAAGGATTGCGAAGCCCTGGGCGAGCCATATATGGGCTTTGTGATGATGGCAAAGTGGTATCCGCACCAGACGTTTGCAGAGACGGTTAAGACACCTGAAAAATATACGGAATTCCTCAAAGCCGCAAGTGAGTTCAGGGAGGAATAAACCGCTCTTTTTAGGCAATCCCGGCAAAATAGTGTATTATTATCACGACTTTAGGAACGGGAGGCTTTCTGATGAGCGAATATGATTTCCTCATTGTAGGAGCAGGACTTTACGGCGCGACCTTTGCGCGTCTTGCAACTGATGACGGTTATAAGTGCCTTGTTATCGACAGAAGGCCCAATGTTGCGGGCAATGTCTATACCGAGGACGTTCACGGCATAAATGTCCACAAATACGGCGCTCATATTTTCCACACGAGCGATAAGGAAGTGTGGGAATTTGCGAATAAGTTCGCCGATTTCAACCGCTACACGAACTGCGTAGTCGCTAACTACAAGGGCGAGCTCTATTCGATGCCTTTTAACATGTATACGTTCAACAAGATGTGGGGTGTCGTAACTCCTGCAGAAGCTCGGGCAAAGCTCGATGAGCAGATCGCCATGGGCAAGGTTGACGAACCTAAGAACCTGGAAGAACAGGCGATATCACTTATCGGTCCCGACATCTACAACAAGCTCGTAAAGGGTTATACCGAGAAGCAGTGGGGCAGGAAAGCCACAGAGCTTCCGGCGTTCATTATCAAGAGACTTCCCGTAAGACTTACTTACGATAACAACTATTTCAACGATAATTACCAGGGCATTCCGATCGGCGGATACACAAAGTGGATCGAGAATATGCTTGACGGAATTGAGGTAAGATTGGGCACAGATTTCCTTAAAGAGAGGGATTCTTTAGGCAATATTGCCTCGAAAATCATCTATACGGGAATGATAGATGAGTATTATAATTACACCCTGGGCAAGCTCGAGTACAGAAGTCTGAGGTTTGAGACGGAATATCTGCCTGATACTGACGACTTCCAGGGCAATGCGGTAGTCAACTATACCGATGCCGAGACACCGTTCACGAGGATCTTGGAGCACAAGCATTTCGAGTTCGGAAAAGGCAAGGGAACAGTTATTACCCATGAGTATCCTGCTGACTGGAAACCCGGCGATGAGCCATATTATCCGCTCAATAACGACAGGAACAATGAGCTTTACAAGAAGTACGAAGAACTCTCCGAAGCTGACGGCAACGTTATATTCGGCGGAAGACTCGGTAAATATAAGTACTACGACATGGATGACACGATCGCTGCATGCATGCAAGACTACAAAAGGATAACAACTACATGAAGATGAAAAAAACCGGAACATTAATCCTCACGGCAGCTGTTGCAGCTTCCCTATTTGCAGGATGCTCACAACCTGCTGAAGAAACAACGGTTATCGTTTCCGATCCGACTGCATTAACAACTGCACCCGCAGAGACTGCGCCTTCTGAAACTGCACCTGCAGAAACAGAACCTGAAATTCCCGAGTCAATGGAAGATGTTTACGGTAATCAGATAGCTAATTACCTTAACCATCAGTATTACTTCAATGGCGAGCCTGTTCCCATGTGGGAATCCAACTACTATTTCATGGAGACATTCAACGTATTAGGTGACTCTGCAGGTTCCAACGGCGCCCCGTTAACCACCTATGGATTTGTTGATCTTGCGGCTGAATATCCCGGTGAAGAATTCGCAACTTATGGTGATTTTTTAGTCAGACAGGCTGAGGAAACCATTCAGAGCAAATGCATTTTGTGCATGCGTGCTGAAGCTGAAGGAATCACTCTTACAGATGAATCTTATGCACAGATTGATGAGCTTGTCGAAGATTACAGAAATTATGTGGCTCAGCTCAATATCACTCTCGAAGACTATCTCAGGATCAGCCTGGGTCCCGACATTGATGAAGCTGCTTTCAAGAAAATCTGGGAGATAGATTATCTTTCAAATGAATATGCAAATCATTACTGCTCAAATTATGATGCGACTCTCCCGCAGATAAGATACGTCTTTTTCCCTGCGACCGAAGCAGATGCGCAGGAGATCAGAGACGCCGCTTCCGATGCTGCTTCACAGCTGAAGGATGCATGTGAGAACGACATTGAAAAGCTTCCCACTCTTGCTGAAGAAGCCAAGGCGGCAGGCACCAATCTGGATTATGGCGATCTTTCTATCCCTCTTGAACAGTTCCCTATAAATCTTGAGGAATGGGCATGGTCAGAAAGCCGTTCTGTAGGTGATATCGACATCGTTGTTGAGCCCGATTTAGGTTACTTTATTGTTGGCTATCTCGGTACTACTCCGGACAGGGAGAAAGCAACTGAGGCTCTTATAGGTGAGATCAGAGCTGACATCGAAGCAAATACATATGATTTCCATACTGATGAGCCTTTTGGAGCAGCTCCTGCAGCTCCCACGGCTACACCTGTACCGGAAACTGCCCAGACTGAACCCTCGGCACAGGTCTCATTTGATCCCAATGCGACAAGCCCCACGACTCCGTCAGGCAACACTGCTCCGCTTAGCAATGCAAAAACAAATGATGTTATTGCTGTCGTATTGTATACACTTGCGGGCGTAGCGATTGCGGCTGTTGTAGTCATTCTCATTGCTGCGGCAGTGAAGAAGAGCAAGAATGCTCCTGATAAATCCGAAGCGTTTGACGATGAAGAAGATAATGACGAAGAGTCTGAGACAGATGCATCAGAGTCTGATGAAGACGAAGAAGATGATGAAGATGACGGCGAGTAACCGTATTTAACAAGGAATTCACGTAATTACAGAGGCTGTCTCCAGGTTGAGGCAGCCTTTCGAAAATAAAAGATAACAGGAAAAACTAAATGAATATAAGAAAAACAGGATCGATAATCCTTTTAGGCATATTTGCCGCATCTTTGTTTTCGGGATGCGGAAAAACAATATCTGAAACCGGCAACACGGTTGCTACCGGTGAGACGTCAGCAGCATTTACTTTGCCTTCTGAAACGTATGCGCAAGATCCTGTCACTCCTGTGGAACCGAAGACTTTCGAAGAAGTCTATGGCAACCAGCTGATGGGCTATCTTAACCATCAGTATTACTTTGATGGTGAGCCGGTCTCTTTGCAGGAATCGAACTTCTATTTCATTAATGCTTTCCTTGAACTCAGCAGCGATGCAAATATGGGTTATTATCCGGTGACACCTTCCGGAGGCATTGATCTGGCTGCCGAGCTCGAGGTCGAGATCGATGATTACGGCACTTATGGTGACTACTTCGTCAAATATGCGGAAAATGCCCTCGAGATGTCTTTGACACTGTGCTCCTATGCCCGGGCAAATGACATACCGCTTTCAGAGGATACCAAGCTTGCGATCGATAACATGCTGGACAATATCAGGAATGGAAGTGCTGCAAATGCCGGGATGTCACTCGACGATTATCTGCAGCTTTACTATGGTCCGGGAACTGATGAGGCAACATTCAGAAAGATCCTGGAAAGGTATTATCTTGCCGATGCGTATTCCGATAAATACTGCAAGGAGTATCCGTTCTCTGACGATCAGATCCGCACTCCCTACATCAGATATGCCCTTTTCTATGCCCCCGAATCAGCTGATCAGGATACCAAAGACCAGGCATACCAGGCCGCAATTAATATGAAGGATTCTTGTAATAGCCTTTCTGAGCTTAAATCACTGGCGCAGTCTGCTTATGAGAACGGTATTGTCCGCGAACAGGGAGACAGTGCGGCTTTTACAAGCGAACTCAGTGAATATCCGGAACTTTGGGACTGGACTTTTGAAGAAGAAAGGAAAGAGGGCGATATAGAAGTAATCTACGAGCCTTCTGTAGGTTACTATGTAATCGGCTATCTCGGAATAAAGGATCAGATTACTTATGTTCCCTATGTAAGATATGCTCTTTTCCAGCCTAAAGATATTGACCAGGCCTCTTTGACGGAAGCTTATACTGCCGCAAAAGCCATGAAAGATGCCTGCGGAAGCATCAGCGATCTTACAGGCCTTGCCGAGACTGCTTATAAGAACGGCGAAGTTCTTGATTATGGTGATATTCTCGTCACTAAGGGCCAGCTTGATAAGAATTTTGAGGATTGGGCATATGATGAAAACAGGGCTGACGGTGAGCTTGATATCATTTATTCGCCTGATTTCGGATATTTCGTCATAGGCTATATCAGAACGGAAAAGCAGATATCCGGTCTTCTTACGGACATTGCAATGAAGGACCTTACCAACATTGCCCTTGAAGAGTCAAACAGCGGAGTCCACGATTTCCACACTGATGATGAATACCTTCCGGCTCCTGCAGCTCCTACGGCAACTCCGGTACCGGATATCGAACTGACTGACGATGGTACGGAAGAGACTGCATTTAATCCTGAAGCAACCGAAGCGTCTGCTCCTGTTGCCCAGACACAGCAGAATGGTTCAACGAAGACCGCAGATGTTCTGGTAGTGGTTTTCTTTACTCTGGCAGGTGTTGCAATAGCTGCGATCATTGCCGTGCTCATTTATTCGGCAGTGAACAACCGCATTAAATCTTCGGGTGTATCACGTGAAGATCCTGATGATAATCCGGATGACAATGAGGATGAGACTGAAAAAGACAGCGGGGAAGATGGTGAAGACGGATCTGAAGAAGATAACGATGATGACGATGAGGACAATGAAGACTGATCTTTGAGTCCGTTTTCGCGCTATTGATGACTTTCTATGTGTTGATGTAGTAGACTATACCAATATTTCACATGAGGACAAAGGAAAATTAAAATGAAAAAAATCGGTGCACTTATCCTACTTACAGTTATGATCCTGGCTGTATTTTCAGGTTGCAGCAATACCGCAACCGTATCAGTCGCTTCAGCAACATACCAGCCGTTAATAAACAATTACGGTGAGCAGCTGCCCCAGTATCTCGATAAACAGTATTACTTTGACGATAAGCCGATATCCATACAGGAATCCAATTTCTACTTTATAAATGCTTATCTCGATCTCAGCACTTATGCCATGTACGGTTATTTCCCTGCAAATGCAAAGGGATACCTTGACCTTTCCGCTGCCTGCACCGAACCCGGTTATGCTACTTATGGTGATTATTTCATCGAATATGCGGAAAACTCTCTCGAGAGCACATGCATATTGTTGTCACGTGCCGAGGCAGAGGGCGTGACTGTTACTGATGAAATAAAGGCAACAATCGACACTTCGCTTAATGATATGAAGACAAATTATGCGGCACCTGCCGGAAAGACTCTTGATGATTATCTTCAGGCTTATTACGGCCCCGGAAATACTGAAGCCGCATTCAGAACGATCCTTGAGAGATACTATCTTGCTGATGCATATTCCAAAGTTTATTGCGAGAATTATGTTTTCTCTGATGAAGAGAAGTTCGTTCCTTATTTGAGATATGCGCTTTTCTATGCGCCTGAGACATCCGATCAGGCAACAAAGGACAAGGCTCTTGAGACTGCAACAGCCATGAAGAATGCCTGCTCCACCATTGATGACCTTACAGGACTTGCCCAGAATGCACAGCAGGCAGGTACTGTTTATGACCAGGGTGATATTCTCGTTCCAAGAGGCAGAATGGTTCCCAAGTTTGAAGAGTGGGCATACGAAGAAGGAAGAACGGTTGGCGAGCTCGATATTATCTACGCTCCCGAATACGGCTACTTCGTTGTAGGTTATCTCGGAACACAGGAGCAGGAAAAAGCCGATCTGGACCAGATCGCTCTGCAGAAGCTCAGCCAGTCACTTCTCGACGAGATCAATGCGGGAACCCACAATCTTCATTCAACTGATGTTAAGGTCAGTTCCATGACTACTACGGACGTCCTCATTGTCGTATTCTTTACTCTTGCAGGAGTTGCCATCGCAGCAGTGATCGTCATTCTGATCGTAAATGCGATGAAGAAGAACAAGGATACCGGTTCGCGCGGAAAATCTTCTTCAAAGAATTCTTCCAAGCCTTCAAACTCAAAGAATAAGCCAGCTGATAAGCCCAAGTCTTCGAAAAAGCGTTATGAGGAAGACGACGAGGACGATGAAGAAGAATATGATGAAGACGAGGATGAAGACGAAGACGACGAGTAATCGTTAAAAACCTTAGTGTTTCAAGGAGCTGTTTCACAAAAGTGGGGCAGCTCTTTTATTTACTTAAAAATATAGGCATGTTAAAATTCTATGATTGAGCATCTATCTAAAATGAAGCAGGAGTGTAATTTCATGGAGATTACCAAGGATCTGGTTCAGTATCTCGAGAATCTCGGAAGACTCGAACTGAGCCCTGAAGATGAAGAAAAGACACAGAAAGCCTTAGGTGACATCTTAGGTTATTTCGACCAGTTAAATGAGCTTGATACTGAAGGCGTTGAGCCTTTAAGCCATGCTGCAGGCGTATCGAACGTAACCCGTGAAGACGTCATCGCAAATGAAGATATGAGGGATGCGGTCTTAAGCAACGCACCCGAGACAAAGGACGGTACGATCCTCGTGCCGAAGACCTTTGATTAAGGGGTGTGCATATGACTGATATTGAGATCCGTAAATTAGGAGCCCTTGAGATAGGCTCAGCGATCAAGGAAGGAAAGATCACCTCTTACCAGGCGACAAAGGCTTTCCTCGACGCAATCGAAAAGACAGACGGTGAATACAAGACATACATCACCGTGATCCGTGATGAAGCTCTCGCAAAGGCCCAGAAGGCTGACGAAGCCATCAAGGCGGGAACGCTTACAGGCCCTCTTGCAGGTGTTCCGATCGCAATAAAAGATAATATCTGCACGAAGGGGATCAAGACGACCTGCGCATCTAAGATGCTCGGCAATTTTGTTCCTCCTTACGATGCTGAAGTCATCCGCAAGATCGAAGATGCAGGAATGGTCATCCTCGGCAAGACAAACATGGACGAATTCGCCATGGGTTCCACAACAGAGACGAGCTATTTCGGCGCCACATCCAATCCGTGGGATAAGGACAGGGTACCGGGCGGTTCATCAGGCGGTTCTGCTGCCTGCGTAGCTGCTGCTCTTGCACCTGTTGCACTCGGTTCCGATACAGGCGGATCAATAAGACAGCCCGCTTCATTCTGCGGCGTTACAGGCCTTAAGCCTACATACGGTTCCGTATCCAGATACGGTCTTGTTGCTTTCGCTTCTTCTCTGGACCAGATCGGACCGATCGCTAGAAAAGCAGAAGACATCGCTGCCGTTTACAACGTTATCAGCGGAAAAGACCAGAAGGACCAGTCTTCCCTTGAATCAGAGAAGATCGACCTTAATGCCGTTGAGAATTACAGCCTTGAGGGCAAGAAGTTCGGCATTCCCGAAGAATACCTTGGCGACGGTATCGACGCTGACGTTAAGAAGGCAGTTCTCGATGCAGTGGAAGTCCTTAAGTCCAAGGGCGCTACTGTTGAGACATTCTCAATGCCCATCATCAAGTATGCGATCCCGACTTACTACATCATCTGCTGCGCAGAGGCATGCTCCAACCTTTCCAGATATGACGGCGTTAAGTACGGCTACAGACCTGAAGGCATTGAAGACTTAGGCCAGCTCTACATCAAGTCCAGAAGCGAAGGATTCGGACTTGAGGTCAAGAGAAGGATCATGCTCGGTAACTTCGTTCTGTCATCAGGCTATTACGATGCTTACTACAACAAGGCATTGAGAGTTAAGAACCTCATCAAGCAGGCTTTCGATGAGGCATTCACAAAATACGATGCGGTCCTGGGACCTGTTGCGCCCACGGCAGCACTGAAGAAGGGCGAGAGCCTTTCGGATCCTTTGAAGATGTACCTGGGCGATATCTGCACGGTACTCATCAACATCGTCGGCATCCCCGCAATGTCCGTGCCCTGCGGTTTCACTTCTGAAGGACTTCCCGTAGGTCTTCAGATCATGGGCGACAGATTTGCAGAACAGACTGTTACAGGCGTGGCTTCCGCTTACCAGAAGGCTACAGCTGACCAGGGGTTCGAGAACCGGATCCCTGAAGAAGTCTTAAGAGGGGAGGGCTGATAACATGCAGGATTATGAGATGGTAATAGGCCTCGAAGTACACTGCGAGCTCTCGACAGAATCAAAGATCTTCTGCGGATGCTCTGCAAAATTCGGAGGCGAGCCCAATACACACGTTTGCGAAGTATGTTCCGGTATGCCGGGTACGCTTCCCACGCTCAACAAGCAGGTAGTCGAGTATGCCGTAAAGGCAGGACTCGCGCTCAACTGCGAGATCACAAGAAACAACAAGTTCGACCGTAAGAACTATTTCTATCCCGACCTTCCCAAGGCATATCAGATATCACAGCTTTACTATCCGATCTGCAGGAACGGTCATGTCGACATCAAGACATCACAGGGCATGAAGTCCATCGGCATCCATGAGATCCACATGGAAGAGGATGCCGGCAAGCTCGTACACGATCCCGTTACGGGCATGACCATGGTCGACTTCAACCGCTGCGGCGTCCCGCTCCTTGAGATCGTTTCAGAACCTGATTTCAGAAGCGGTGAAGAGGTTATCGCATATCTCGAAAAGTTAAGAGACACGATGCAGTATCTCGGAATCTCCGACTGCAAGATGCAGGAAGGTTCCATGAGAGCTGACGTTAACCTTTCCGTACGTCCCAGAGGACAGAAGGAATTCGGCACAAGAACTGAGATGAAGAACATCGCATCTCTTAAGGCCATAGAGCGCGCAATCGAATACGAGCGCGACAGACAGATCGACCTTATCGAAGAGGGCGGCAAGGTTGTCCAGGAGACAAGACGCTGGGATGACGAGCAGGAGTACACATACTCCATGCGTTCCAAGGAAAATGCCCAGGATTACAAGTATTTCCCGGATCCCGACCTCACGCCCATCAACATCTCTGACGAGTTCCTCGCAAAGGTTAAAGCCGAACTCCCCGAGTTTGCTGATGCAAAGCGCGAGAGATACGTAAGTGAGCTGGGTCTGCCTGAATATGATGCAGAGATCATCACCGGAACACCTGCACTGGTAAAGGTTTTCGAGGCTGCATGCGAAGTTACTTCAAAGCCTAAGGATTGCTCCAACTGGCTCATGACAGACCTTCTTAAGATCGCCAAGGATGCCAAGGTCCTGGCAGCCGACATCGACTTTGACGGTAAGATCATGGGTAAGATCATCAATCTTGTAAATGAGAACAAGATCAACCGCAAGTCAGGCCAGAAGGCTCTTGAGGAAGCTTTCCTCAACGGTACAGATCCTGATAAGTATATCGCTGACAACGGTCTTGCGATGGTATCTGATACAAGTGCCATTGAGCCTGTCATCAAGGAGATAATAGCAAGCAACGAGAAGGCCGTATCAGGCTATCTCGCAGGAGAAGAGAAGAACCTCACGTTCCTTATTGGCCAGTCCATGCGTGCCCTCAAGGGCAAGGCAGACCACCAGGTCGTAAGACAGACACTGATCGACCTTCTTAACGGAATGAAATAATGGACACACTGCTGAGCATTTTACTGGTCTTATTCTTCGTTCTCGTCAACGCCTTTTTCTCAGGCACCGAGATGGCAGTCATCTCGCTTAACGACGCGAAGATGCATAAGCTTGCCGAAGACGGCGACAAGAAGGCTTTGCGCGTTATCAAGTTCCTTGATAACCCCGGAAGCTTCCTTGCGACGATCCAGGTAGGCGTTACGCTTGCCGGATTCTTATCGTCTGCTTTTGCTGCCAACAGTTTTGCTTCCAAACTGGCGCTTTGGGCCGATCCCGAGTCGCTCCATCCCTGGATGGAATCCTTGTGGACCGTCGTCATAACGCTGGTCCTTTCCTACTTCTCACTTGTTTTGGGTGAGCTCGTTCCCAAGCGCATTGCCCAGAATTATCCTGAGAAGTGGGCTTTTGCCGCTGCCAATATCGTTAAGTTCATCGGCGCGGTCTTAAAGCCTTTCGTATGGTTCCTTACCAAGTCTACGAACTTTATCCTCATGCTTTTCAAGATCGATCCCAACCAGACTGATAAGCCTGTTACTGAGGAAGAGATCCGCATGATGGTAGACGTCGGTTCCGAATCAGGCAACATCGAGGATACTGAAAAAGAGATGATCGAGAACGTTTTCGAGTTCAACGACAAGGAAGTGTCAGAGATCATGACACACAGAAAGAGGATCATCTCGCTGCCCATCGACGCTGATTACGATGAGGTCATGCGCGTTGCAAGGGAAGAGAAGTTTACGAGAATTCCTGTTTACAAGGATACGATCGATGACATCATCGGCATCCTTCACATCAAGGACCTTATCGGCATTATGCCTCCCACGGAGGATAAGCCTTTCAAGCTCGAGAAGTTCATAAGAGAACCTCTCATCGTTCACGAGACACGTAAGATCTCTTCTCTCTTCGGTGAGATGAAGAACTGCGGCATGCAGATGGCCGTTATCGTTGACGAGTACGGCGGAACGATGGGCATAGCCACTATCGAGGATATGTTAGAGGAGCTCGTAGGCAACATTACGGACGAGTTCGACGATGAGGGAGACGAGTTCGTCAAGCTCTCAAACGGCGATTACATCGTCAGGGGAGACATGACCTTAAGCGACCTTGAGGATGTCTTGGACATTGAGCTTACAAATGATGAATACGACACGATCGCAGGCCTTGTCATATCACAGCTTGACCGTGTTCCCGAAGAGACGGAGCATCCTGTCGTTAATTACAAGAATCTGAGGATCAAGGTGTTGAAGGTCGAGGAGAATGCCATCGCCAAAGTCCTGATCCACATCAATCCCGTTGCCGAACCCGAAGAGGAAGGCAAGGATGAAGGTGCAAAGGGCGATGAGTAAGTACGACCTCGTTTTATACGATCTTGACGGAACGCTCTGGGACTCCATCCCGCTCATAATGGAATGCTATAAAAAGGCATACGATGTGGTGCTTGGCGGCACCGACAGATCTGATGACGATCTTCAAAGCTATATCGGAAGACCTCTGGGCGACACATTCTCCATGCACGATGACGAGACACGCGACAAGCTCGTTAAGACTTATCTTGAGATTAACTGTGCAAGACTTAAGGAAAATGCCATCCCGATCTTTCCCGGCGTTTACGATTTCCTTGCGAAAATCAGGACTTCCGGCGTAAAGCAGGGCATAGTCACGTCCAAGCGCGAATCTTCTGCCATGATCACGATCGACCTTCTTGAACTTGACGGATACTTTGACGTCAAGGTGTTCAGGGAGGCAACTGAGCGTGCTAAACCTCACGGCGACCCGCTTATCGAGGCTGCAAGAAGAGCGGGAATCACGGACATGAGCCGCGTCCTTTATGTCGGGGACGCTGTCCCTGATGTTCTTTCGGCACACGACGCCGGCACTGATTTTGCTCTTGTGGGCTGGACAAAGATGCCCAGAGAGGAATTAGACAGTTTGGGACCTGACTACATTATTGAGGTTCCGGAGCAACTTCCTTGCATTATCAAGGGCTCCGAATTATAATACTTGGTGCTTTTTAATTTTTAATAATAATATATAAGGTGGGCAGGCAAAATGGCAAAGACCTCCAAGTCCGGAAAAAAGGCGAACAAGACAATTGTTTCTGGCGGAATGATGGTAGTAATCGTAGCTATCGTTCTCGTCATCGTTTGCTTCTTTACATATATTTCCGGCGTACTCCCTCAGACCCTTACCGGTGTCGGAATCACAGAGACTCTTTCCGACGGTACAACAAAGACTGTAAAGAACTTCTCTGTTCTTGAGACCAACTTCCATTTCAGAGAAGTCTATGACACATACTCACAGTATGGCATGGTATCTGAAGATCACCTTGATGAGGTTTACGATCCTTCAACAGGTGAGACTTACAGAGACTGGCTCCTTAGAGAAGCTGCAAGCCAGATGAAGCTTCTTGCTCTCGTTGAGCGTTCAGCACAGCAGAGCGGCTTCATGCAGTATTCCAAGGCACGTGAAATTGCTGCAAAGAACCTCGACACAATGGATCTTTATGCAATGATGTACGGCTATCCTTCCGGCAACAAGTATCTTCAGTCCATCTACGGAACAGGCATGACAAGAAGACTTTATATCGACTTCCAGGCCCGTGAGGTTCTTGTTCAGGAATATGCTAATTACCTCCGTCAGTTCGATCCCGCTATCGTTCCTACAGATGAACAGGTACAGGCAAAATACAACGAGACACCTGATAAGTATTACGTTTATGATTACAACTCATACTACGTACCGGCTGATAAGGATGATGCAGGTCAGGTTGTTGACTTCGACAAGTGCGTAGCTGCAGCTAATAAGATCGCTAATGCAGCAAAGGATTCCGCTTCCTTCAGACAGGCTGTTATGGACTATCTCAAGGATAAGGGCGATGAGACAGCTCTTGCCGGATATGAGGACGGTGCTGACCCGACGTTCACAGAAGGTCTTACTTACTCTCTCGCTTCTTATATGTCACCTGACGTAAGAGCATTCATCTTCAGCGACAACAAGGCCGGTGATGTAAAGACTATCGAGACTGATTTCGGCGTATATGTTGTTTACATCGCAGATAAGCGCCTCCCTGAAGACAAGGTCGTTTCTTACAGAATGTTTGCCATCAGCACAGGTGTAACAACGGAATCAACACCTGAAGAGATCTCTGCAGCAGTTAACCAGACGATTGCAGATGCACAGACATACTGCACACAGGGTATGGATCCGCTCTCTTTCTACAATGTAGTTAAGAACAACTCAACCAATTCTGATGTTATCCTTTCCGGCGGTTACACAGATGCTGCAACACAGGCAGATTTCCTTCCTGCTGAAGGCGAGGGTACAAATACCGCTACAAAGACTGCAGGCGAATGGCTTTTCGATGAAAGCCGCAAGCAGGGAGATATCACCATGATCGTATCCGATGACTCAAAGAGTGTATATGTTTACTACTTCGAAGCTTCAAGAACTTCATATGAGTCTGCAGCAAGAAACGAGATCATCAATGCTAACTACGAAGCATGGAACTCATCTCTTGGTGATTGCAATCCTGAGTACTCAGTCAACGCAGGTCTTTGCAAATATCTGATCTACTGATAACTACTGAGGTTTAAACTCAACAAGCACCACTGTTAAAGGTGGTGCTTTTTTATTGCATTTGCCAAGTACACGGGTTGTGGTTTTGGTTATAAGATAAAAAAGCTTTTATAAGGTAATAATATTATTGCTTGTAAATATTATTACTAATAAGGAAAGCGTGTTATATGCAAGGAGGATAATTCAATGTTTAAGAAAGTATTGGCTTTTGTGCTCGGTCTTTCTATGATGCTCAGCATCGCTGCATGCGGTAAGAAGGTTGAAGTACCTTCAAAGAGCGACGTTAAGAAGGCTGCTGCTGAAGAGTATGACATGGACTTCAAGGTAGATTCAGAAGAGATCTCCAAGGACCAGAAGGAAGCAGAGTGGGTATTGATCTCAAAGGACGGTTCACTCGAAGTAACTGTTACATGGAACGCTAAGAATCCTGAGGAATTCGAGTTCGATGCAGAAGAGCATCCCGAGGCTACAGAGACAGAGCCTGTAGTTGTCACAGAGACTTCAGAGACATCTGAGACAACAACAGAAGCTACAACTGCTGCTACAACAGCTGCATCTGAGACTTCTGCTGCAGGTTCAGAGACAAGCGGTTCTGATACTGCTGCTACAACACCTGTTGATCCCAGCGGAAAGACATATGTTAACTTTGATGAGATGAACTTCTACGTAAACGGCAAGAAGTTCACACTCGGTAAGACAACACTCCAGGAAATGATCGATGCAGGCGTACCTTTTGATCCTGAGGATCTTCAGAACGCAGGCAACAACGTTAAGTCAAACAGCGAGTCTGACTGCTTCAAGATCATGATCGGCGATTACTACTATGCAAGAGTTTACTTCATGAACGATACAGAGGACGGCAAGGCTGCAAAGGATTGCTTCGCTCACGAGATCACATTCCGTTATGAAGATCCTCAGGATGTCGTAACTTTCGATTTCCCTTTCGACATCACAATGGATTCTCTCAAGGCAAACTCCGGTGAGCCTAGCGAAGAACCCTTCCACTACGATGGAGACGGAGATTATTACTCTGATACTCTTAAGTACACAAAGGAATCTGAGAGATACTACAACGATAGCGTATACGAGTTCGATTTCGTAAGAGGCGAGTTCGACAGCATCCGTATGACATACATTCCTTAATCAGATCTGATCTGAAAGCAACTTTCAATGCGGGGTATCTCATAACAGAGATGCCCCGTTTTTATATTTGCGATTGACAACCCATCGTTCATATAGTATTTTTATCTCAATTTAATCAAACCGTTGACGGAGAGTGAGTAGCTTCAGACACACCTGTCAAAGAGAGCCCGGGATGGTGAGATCCGGACACAAGGAGTTTTTGGCGAATGGACTTCGGAGGGCGCGAAGGAAAGGGTAATCCCCAAGTATATTGCGACGTAAGGCATACGTAAATTGCCGGAGATATGTTGGTATCTTGCTAAGCGCATGGGCAAAGCCCGTGAATCAAGGTGGCACCGCGGATAAGTTTTTATTCGTCCTTGACAGAAGATAGAAGATCTTTTGTCGAAGGGCGTTTTTTATTGCCTTCCGGCAAAGCGAAAAACCGGAGGTGACAACCATGAAAGTAGTGCCGTCTGTTGAAGAGGTCAGAGAATTAGCCAAAACCGGCAAGTACGATGTCGTGCCCGTAAGCTGCGAGATATTGTCTGACTTTACTACCCCAATCGAGACGATCCGTATCCTTAAGAATGCATCGACTCATGCTTATATGCTCGAGTCTGCACAGGCAGATGAGAAGTGGGGAAGATATACTTTCTTAGGATTTGACCCCAAGCTTGAGATCACATGCATCAACGGCGAGATCACCTACGGCGATAAGACCGAGAAGACTGACGATCCTTCAAAGATCATAAGAGAGATCATGTCTCACTTCAGGAGCCCCAGACTTCCTTACCTTCCCTCATTTACGGGCGGTCTTGTAGGTTATTTCTCCTACGACTATCTGGGTTATGCAGAGCCTACGGCTAAGCGTGACGTAATCGACACTGAGAATTTCAAAGACGTTGACCTCATGCTTTTCGACAAGGTCATAGCATTCGACCACGTAAGACAAAAGCTCATCTTCATCACCAACATGTCTCTTGAGGACATCGATGAGGGATATAAAGAGGCAACCGAAGAACTGGAAGCCTTGGCAGACCTCGTAAGAAACGGCGTGAAGGCTGAAGAGAACGACGGAAAGCTGCTCTCGGAAGTAACTCCTCTGTTCTCCAAAGAAGAGTACTGTGCGATGGTCGAGAAGGCGAAGCGCCACATCCATGAAGGCGATATCTTCCAGATCGTTCTGTCCAACAGACTTTCAGCATCTTTTGAAGGAAGCCTTCTTAACACATACAGGATCTTAAGAACCATCAATCCTTCTCCTTACATGTTCTATTTTGCGGGAACGGACGTAGAGGTTGCAGGTGCTTCTCCTGAGACACTGGTTAAGCTTGAAAACGGCGTTCTCCACACATTCCCGCTTGCAGGCACACGCCCGAGAGGCAAGACTGAAGAAGAGGACAGAAGACTTGAAGCAGAGCTCCTTGCAGATGAGAAGGAACTTGCAGAGCACAACATGCTCGTGGATCTCGGCCGTAACGACCTGGGCAAGATCAGTAAGTTCGGCACAGTTGAAGTTGAGAAGTTAAGGAGCATTGAGCGTTACTCACATGTAATGCATATCGGTTCCACGGTCCGCGGCGACATCGCCGAAGGCTACGATGCCCTTGATGCGATAGAAGCTGTGCTTCCTGCAGGAACACTTTCCGGCGCGCCCAAGATCCGTGCATGCCAGCTTATCGGTGATCTCGAGAACAACAAGCGCGGCATCTACGGCGGTGCAATCGGCTACATCGATTTTACCGGCAACATGGATACATGCATCGCGATCCGCATTGCTTACAAGAAGAACGGCAAGGTCTTCGTAAGAAGCGGTGCCGGAATAGTAGCAGATTCAGTCCCTGAGAAGGAATATGAAGAGTGCCTCAACAAAGCAAGGGCAGTCCTCAATTCACTGACGCTTGCGCAGGAGGTATAAACGATGATTCTTCTTATAGATAACTACGACAGTTTTTCATATAACCTTTACCAGTTGATCGGCGAGATCAATCCCGACATAAAGGTGATCCGCAATGACGAGATGACAGTAGATGAGATCAGGGCTCTGGCGCCTGACCATATCATCCTGTCACCCGGTCCCGGAAGACCGGAAGATGCAGGCATAATCGTAGACGTTGCGGCATCCATTCACGACATCCCGATCCTCGGCGTATGCCTCGGCCACCAGGCAATCTGCAAGGCATACGGTGCAACCATAACCTATGCCGAGCACCTGATGCACGGCAAACAGTCTGATGTCGGACTCTATTCCTATTGTCCGATGTTCAGGGGAATAGGCGACCGCACAAAGGTTGCGCGCTACCACTCACTTGCTGCTGACAGGGAGACCATCCCCGAATGCCTGCAGATCACTGCCGTTGCCGATGACGGCGAAGTCATGGCCGTGCAGCACAAGGAGTATCCGATCTACGGAGTTCAGTTCCATCCAGAATCCATCCTCACGCCTGAAGGCAAGAAGATGCTTCAGAACTTCCTTTCAAATTGCTGATTATCGTGGTGATAACCGTTCCTTAATGAACAACCCCGGAGCATATAAATGTTCCGGGGTTTTGTTATTCATTCTCGGTTGCCGAAGTTCCGCCTGCAGAAGAGGATTTGCAACTGTTGCCTGATTTTTGAGGCGAAAATTGCACAAAAACGGAAATTTATGCAATTGTCGGCCTGTTTTTGAGCAAACAATTGCATAAAGCCAATCCGGCTGAATTACATTACGGCCTTTTCGAAAAGATTAAGAGTACATATTCCTTACGTGCTCAATGAACTTCATGGCAAGAGCGCTCGGCGTCTTCTCCTTATCCCATGAAAGGACGTAGTCTACGTTTACTTCCGGAGTGATGGTCTTTACCACAACTTCTGAATCCGCAGAGATGTTCTTTGCGACGGAGGCGGGGAAGATGGCGATGCCGATGTTCTGGTCAACGAGCTTTGAAGCGTTGGAAGAGTGCGCGGTCTTTACGATGAAGCGCGGCTCCTTGCCCGTGCTCTCGAACCAGCTCCTGATCTCTTCTTCTCTTGAATGTCTTGAGGAGATTATGAGATCGGTATCAACAATGTCCTTGAGGCTGACGGTCTTCTTCTTGTTCTTCGCAAGAGGGTGGGAAGAGGGGATGATGGCTGCCCATCTGTCGCTGTAAACTGTGATGCCGTCAAGATGCTCCGTGTTAAGGGGAGTCATGGTGATGGCAAGTTCCAAAAGGCCGGACTTCATTCTGTATGTGAGGTCATCCACGGTGCCGCACCATAAGTTATATGTAACGTTAGGGAATTCCTTTTTAAAGCTGGATATCCACTCTGCTGCGAGGGAAGGTCCGTTACTGTCTACGTGTCCCAGATAAAGTGTTCCGCTAAGGCCCTTCTTAACATCGGTTATCTCAGTCTTGGCGATGTCTGCAAGAGCTAAGATCTGCTCGCCGCGACGCTTCAATGCAAGACCTTCAGGCGTGAGGGTTACGTGACGCTTGCCGCGGATGATGAGAGTGCAGCCGAGTTCTTCTTCGAGATCCATGAGGGCTCTTGAGAGCGGGGGCTGTGATAAGTGCAGTCTCTCTGCTGCACGCGTTATATTACGTTCTTCTGCTACTGTTAAGAAATAACGTATTTGACGTAGATCCATGTGTGTTCCTCCTGAAGAATCGTATCATACCTCAAAGGTATCGTAATGCAAATACTATTTGTATTTTATTTCCTCCGTTGTTGGAGATACAATCTTGCTTGAAATCAGTTAACGATATTCTAAACGCATTGAAATTGAATATCAATACTCTTTGAGAATGATTTTACAAACCGGCATTAAATCATGGTGGATGAAAGATAGAGATGCCGGACGGGTGGAGGAAATTATGAGACCTTATGAGAAGAAGTATGTCGATGAATGCTATCAGGCAATGCAGCAAGAACACGATGCCTGCGGTATCGGTCTTGTAGTAAACATCGACGGCAAAAAGGAATACCGCACATTAGATGATGCACTTTCCATTGTTGAGAAGCTCGAGCACAGAGCAGGTAAGGATGCAACCGGTGAGGTAGGCGACGGCGTCGGTATCCTCGTTCAGGTATCACACAAATTTTTCAAGAAGGCAGCCAAAGAATCAGGTATCGAAGTTAAGGACGAAGGCGACTACGGCGTAGGAATGTTCTTCCTTCCCCAGGATACCAAGAAGCGTACGCTTGCCATGCGCATGTTCAAGGTGATCTCCGAGAAGAACGGACTTAACATCATCGGTTGGAGAGAAGTTCCCACCAATCCTGATATCTTAGGCAAGGTTGCAAGAGATGCAATGCCCGTTATCATGCAGTGCTTTGTGGAAAGACCTGCTGACTGCGAGAAGGGCCTTGCTTTCGACCGTATGCTCTATGTCGCAAGAAGAGAATTCGAGCAGAGCACGGATGAGACATATATCACTTCTTTATCTTCAAGAACCATCGTATATAAGGGCATGTTCCTGGTAGGCCAGCTCCGTAAGTTCTATAAGGATCTCCAGAGCAAGAACTATGAGACGGCAATCGCAATGGTTCACTCAAGATTTTCAACAAACACAACTCCTTCCTGGGAGAGAGCTCATCCTTACCGTCTCGTTGCACACAACGGTGAGATCAATACTATCAGAGGTAACTTCGACAGAATGCTCGCGCGTGAAGAGACACTTTACAGCCCTTCACTCGAGAATGATGTCGATAAGATATTCCCGATCATCCACAAGACCGGTTCCGACTCCGCAATGCTTGACAATACGCTGGAGTTCTTCATGATGAACGGAATCCCGCTTCCTCTCGCGGTCATGATGATGATCCCCGAGCCCTGGAAGAATGATTCCTACATGGAGCAGGAGAAGAAGGATTTCTATCATTACTATGCAACCATGATGGAACCCTGGGACGGTCCTGCTGCGATCCTCTTTACTGACGGTGTCATCGCAGGAGCAACACTCGACCGTAACGGCCTGAGACCTTCAAGATACTACATCACAGACGACAACAGACTTATCCTGTCATCCGAGGTCGGTGTACTTGATATCGAGCCTGAACATATCGTAAAGAAGTCCAGATTACAGCCCGGCCGTATCCTTTTGATCGATACGGAAAAGGGATGTCTCGTATCTGACGAAGAGTGCAAGAAGTACTATTCTGAGAAGCACCCTTATGGTGAGTGGCTTGCAATGAGCCTCCTGCACTTATCTGAACTCAAGATTCCGAACAAGAAGATCCCGGTTCACACACAGGAGATGAGAAACAAGCTCTATAAGGTTTTCGGATATACATTCGAAGACGTAAAGAACGAGATCCTCCCGATGGCCATGAACAAAGTAGAAGCAACGGCTTCCATGGGTACGGATATTCCTCTCGCAGTTTTGTCCGAGAAGCACCAGCTCCTGTTCTCATTCTTCAAGCAGCTTTTCGCACAGGTTACAAACCCGCCGATCGATTCCATCAGAGAAGAGATCGTTACGGATACGACAGTATATATCGGTTCAGACGGTAACCTTCTGGAAGATAAGAGCGGTAACTGCCGTGTGCTCGAAGTAAATAATCCGATCCTCACAGGCGTTGACCTCATCAAGATCAAGTCATTGAACCAGCCCGGATTTAAGAGCGCAACAGTATCTATCCTTTATTATAAAAATACTTCATTAGAAAAAGCTCTGGACCAGCTCCTTGTCACAGTAGACAGAACGTGCAGCAAGGGCGCGAACATCATCATCCTCTCAGACAGAGGAATCGATGAGAACCACGTTGCGATCCCTTCACTCCTCGCAGTATCTGCTGTTGAGCAGCACTTGGTCCAGACAAGAAAGAGAACAGCCGTATCTCTCATCATCGAGAGCGGCGAGCCCCGTGACGTTCACCAGATGGCAACTTTGCTCGGTTTTGGTGCGCGTGCGATCAACCCTTACCTTGCACACGAGTGCATCGCCGAGATGATCGACAAGGGAATCCTCGACAAGGATTACCACACGGCAATCGACGATTACAACTATGCGATCCTTCACGGCATCGTTAAGACATCTGCAAAGATGGGTATCTCCACATTGCAGTCTTACCAGTCAGCAAAGATTTTCGAGGCTGTCGGTATCTGCAAGGACGTAGTAGATAAGTACTTCACGGGCATCGTAAGCCGCGTAGGCGGAATCGGATTGGACGAAATCTCCGAGGGAATCCTTTTCAGACACGACAAAGCATTCGATCCGATGGGCCTTGAGACAGAGACTACTTTGGACAGCACCGGTTTCCATAACCTGAGAAGCGGTGACGACAAGGAAGACCACCTCTACAATCCCAAGACTATCGTTGCCCTGCAGAAGGCAGTCCGCGAAGGTTCTTACGAACTCTTCAAGGAATATACGGCAATCGTTGATAACGAGAAGCCGCATACATTAAGAGGCCTCCTCGCATTCAAGAAGACGGGCAATTCGATCCCTCTCGAAGAGGTTGAGCCTGCATCCGAGATCGTTAAGAGATTCAAGACCGGCGCCATGAGCTACGGTTCAATCTCAAAGGAAGCACATGAGTGCATGGCAATCGCTATGAACCGTCTGGGCGGTAAGTCCAATACCGGTGAGGGCGGTGAGTCACCTGAGAGATTCGGCACTGAGAAGAACTCCAAGATCAAGCAGGTCGCATCAGGTAGATTCGGCGTTACAAGCGAATACCTGAACAGTGCAGAAGAGATCCAGATCAAGATGGCACAGGGCGCCAAGCCGGGTGAAGGCGGACACCTCCCCGGAAAGAAGGTTTATCCCTGGATCGCAGAGAGAAGATATTCAACACCGGGTGTTGCTCTTATCTCACCTCCGCCTCATCACGACATCTATTCGATCGAAGATCTTGCACAGCTCATCTATGATCTTAAGAATGCAAACAGAAAAGCAAGAATTTCCGTAAAGCTTGTTTCTGAAGCAGGCGTAGGAACGATCGCATGCGGCGTTGCCAAGGCTGGCGCACAGGTAATCCTGGTTTCAGGTTACGACGGCGGTACGGGAGCTGCTCCGGCAAGCTCAATCCACAACGCAGGTCTGCCCTGGGAATTGGGTCTTGCTGAGACACACCAGGCTCTCATCGAGAACGGCCTCAGAGGAAGAGTTGCAGTCGAGACAGACGGCAAGCTCATGAGCGGAAGAGACGTTGCTATCGCAGCACTCTTAGGTGCAGAAGAATTCGGTTTTGCTACAGCACCGCTGGTATCCATGGGATGCATGATGATGAGAGTCTGCAACAAGGATACATGCCCGTTCGGTATCGCATGCCAGAACGAAGAATTAAGAAAGAGATTTAAGGGTAAGCCCGAGCATGTCATGAACTTCATGCTCTTCATCGCAGAAGAGTTAAGAGAGATCATGGCTGATTTGGGATTCAGAACAGTGGACGAGATGGTCGGAAGATCCGATCTCTTAAAGGTTAAGGACAAGCAGATAACCAAAAGAGCTGAGATGGTCTCCCTCGCACAGATCATCGATCCTGAATATGCAGGATCCGAGGTGCGCCATTTCGAGCCCAGCCACGTTTATGACTTTGAGCTCGAAAAGACGGTCGACGAGAGAGTATTCCTCCCTGAACTCGCGAAAGGCCTTAAGAAAGGTTCGATCAGGATCGACAACGTTAAGGTATCGAGTACCGACAGAGCAGTAGGAACTATCTTAGGTTCTGAGATTACTGCAAAGTACGGAACGGATCTTGCCGATGACAGCGTCATCGTTGAGCTCACGGGCGGCGGCGGACAGAGCTTCGGAGCATTCATCCCGAAGGGTCTCACCATTAAACTCACGGGCGATGCCAATGACGGCTTCGGCAAGGGCCTTTCCGGCGGAAAGCTCATCATCAAGCCCGATGAGAATTCCGGTTTTGATGCTTCAAAGAACATCATCGTCGGTAACGTCGCACTCTACGGAGCTACAAGAGGAACTGCTTATGTATGCGGTATCGCAGGCGAGCGTTTCATGATCAGAAACTCCGGCGCAACAGGCGTATGCGAAGGTACGGGCGATCACGGACTTGAATATATGACAGGCGGAAGAGCTGTCATCCTGGGTGAAGTAGGAAAGAACTTCGCAGCAGGTATGAGCGGCGGAATCGCTTATGTATTAGATGAACATCACACACTCTACACAAAGATCAACAAGGCTCTTGTAGAAATGAGTGAGGTTACGGAAGACGCAGATAAGAACGAGCTCAGACAAATCCTCGAAGGATATGAGCAGGCAACAGGATCTTCTAAAGCGAAGGCAATCCTTCAAGATTTCGACAAGTATGTTGAAAGCTTCAAGAAGATCATACCGACAGATTACCGTCACATGCTGACCCTGATCGCAAAGTACGAAGAACAGGGCATCCAACACGAGCAGGCGGTATACGAAGCGTTCAAAGAGAGCACTAAAGTCGGCGCTTGATATATCGGGGGAGGATCTTATGGGTAAAGCTACAGGTTTTTTGGAATTTGACAGAAGGGACGATTCCTGGGTCAACGAAGAAGCAAGGATCACGAACTTCGATGAGTTCCACAATCATTTAAACGAAGAAGAAAGACGCTGCCAGGCTGCAAGATGCATGGACTGCGGAGTGCCGATGTGCCAGTCGGCAATATGCCTCAAGGGCATGGTAACGGGATGTCCCTTACATAACGTTATCCCCGAGTGGAATGACGAGATCTATAAAGGCCATTACGAACATGCACTGGCAAGACTTTTGAAAACATCCAACTTCCCGGAGTTCACCGGAAGAGTATGCCCCGCGCTTTGCGAGAAGGCATGCATCAACGGAATCAATTCCGGAGCGGTTACGATCCACGATAACGAGCTCTTCCTGATCGAAAAGGGTTACGAGATGGGTTACATGAAGCCCAGGATCCCGAAGACCAGATCAGGCAAGAAGGTAGCAGTTATCGGTGCAGGCCCTGCAGGACTTGCGGTTGCGGACCAGTTGAACCACAGAGGTCATGAAGTTGTGGTTTTCGAGCGTGAAGACCAGATCGGCGGACTTCTGATGTACGGAATACCGAACATGAAGCTCGACAAGAGCGTCATCGAGAGAAGAAGAAAACTCATGGAGGCTGAAGGAATCGTTTTCAAGACAGGGACTGATGTCGGAAACGGTGAAGCCTTCGACAAGATAGTAGATGAATTCGACGCGGTCGCACTCTGCTGCGGAGCGAAGAAGGCAAGGGCAATTACTGCAAAGGGCGCCGGCGAATGTAAGGAAATGTACTTTGCGGTTGATTTCCTGAAGCAGGCTACAAAGGACCTTCTGTCCGGCAAGCAAGGCAAATGGACCATCAGTGCCAAGGACAAGAACGTAGTTGTAGTCGGAGGCGGTGATACGGGTAACGACTGTGTCGGAACATGTATCAGACAAGGCTGCAAGAGCATCACACAGCTCGAGATGATGGCAAGGCCGCCTAAGGAACGACAACAAAATAACCCCTGGCCCGAATGGCCGAAGGTCGAGAAGACCGATTACGGACAACAGGAGGCCATAAAGGTTTTCGGATCCGATCCCCGTATCTACGAGACAACAGTAAAAGAACTCGTAATGCAAAAGGGAAAGCTGACTCAGATAAAAACAGTCCAGGTCAAGTTCGAAGACAGGAAGCTGGTTGAGGTAGAAGGAACCGAACAACTTATAAAGTGCGATCTTCTGATAATCGCCGCAGGATTTGTCGGATGCGAAGACTATATTGCGAAGGAGAGCAAAGTCGAGCTGACGCAAAGGGGAACAGTAAAGACAGAGCCTGAGCAATACCAGACATCGGTTCCCAAGGTGTTTACGGCAGGAGACATGCACAGAGGACAATCGCTCGTAGTGTGGGCCATAACAGAAGGAAGGCACTGCGCGGCAGCAATGGATAAATTCCTGATGGGGTACACCCCGCTGATCTAAATAAGTTTATAAATTTTTAGGAGGACATAATTATGGAAATGAGATCTGTACCGGAAATGTTCGGCGAAAACGTTTTTGACGACAGAAACATGAGAGCGGTTTTATCCGAGGACGTTTATCAGTCACTCAGAAAAACCATCGATGAGGGCGCCAAGCTTGATTCAGGCGTAGCCGATCAAGTAGCCGCAGCAATGCGTGACTGGGCGCTCAGCAAGGGTGCAACACACTTCACACACTGGTTCCAGCCTTTGACAGGCATTACGGCTGAGAAGCATGACTCATTCATCGAGCCTTCTCCTGACGGCGGTGTCATCATGGCATTCTCCGGCAAGAACCTTATTCAGGGCGAGCCGGATGCTTCTTCATTCCCTTCAGGCGGCATCAGAGCTACATTCGAAGCAAGAGGATATACAGCATGGGATCCTACATCTTATGCTTTCATCAAGGATAAGACACTCTGCATTCCTACAGCTTTCTGCTCTTACACAGGTGAGGCTCTCGATAAGAAGACACCTTTGCTCAGATCAATGGAAGCTTTAAATAAGCAGGCTCTCCGTATCCTGAAGCTCTTCGGAAATGAGGATGCAAAGTATGTTCATACATCAGTAGGACCTGAGCAGGAGTACTTCCTCATCACAAAGGAAATGTACGACCAGCGTCCTGACATCAAGTACACAGGAAGAACACTTTTCGGTGCCAAGGCTCCTAAGGGCCAGGAGATGGACGACCATTACTTTGGTGTAATCAAGCCCAAGGTTCAGGAATTCATGAATGACCTCAACAAGGAGCTCTGGAAGCTCGGAATCCTCGCTAAGACAGAGCACAACGAAGTTGCTCCCGCACAGCACGAGCTCGCACCTATCTATGCTTCAACAAATATCGCTACTGACCAGAACCAGCTCATGATGGAGATCATGCAAAAGGTTGCATCACGCCACGGACTTGTTTGCCTCCTCCACGAGAAGCCTTTCGCAGGTGTTAACGGATCAGGTAAGCACAACAACTGGTCAATGGCTACAGATACAGGCATCAACCTCCTCTCACCCGGAGCTACACCTTATGAGAACGCACAGTTCCTGCTCTTCCTCTGCGCAGTAATCAAGGCAGTTGACGATTATCAGGATCTCCTCCGTCTCTCAGTTGCTACAGCAGGCAACGACCACAGACTCGGTGCCAACGAGGCTCCGCCGGCAATCATCTCAATCTTCTTGGGTGATGAGCTTTCCGCAATCCTCGACGCTATCGAAAACGACAAGCCTTACGTTGGTGCAGAGAAGAAGATCATGAAGCTCGGTGTAGACGTACTGCCCCGCTTCGCACGTGATACTACAGACCGTAACAGAACATCACCTTTTGCTTTCACAGGCAACAAGTTCGAGTTCAGAAGCCTTGGTTCTTCCAACAGCATTGCTTGCGCAAACATCATGCTCAACGCAGCAGTTGCAGAGTCTTTGAAGATCTATGCTGACAGACTTGAGGGCGCTGATGATTTCGAGACAGCACTCCACGACATGATCAAGAAGACGATCAAGGATCACAAGAGAATCCTCTTCAACGGCAACGGTTACGACGATGCATGGGTTAAGGAAGCTACAGAAGTCAGAGGCCTTGCAAACTACAAGACAACACCTGACTGTATGCCTCACCTCTTAGACGAGAAGAACGTAAAGATGCTCACATCACACAAGGTCTTCACAGAGGCAGAGCTCAAGTCCAGAGTCGAGATCATGCTCGAGAACTACAGCAAGTCAGTTCTCATCGAAGCTAACACGATGCTCGAGATGAGCAGAAGGATCATCCTTCCTGCAATCGAGTGCTATGAGAATAAGCTCGCAGGCGCAGTTTCTGCAAAGAAGGCAGTATCTCCTTCCGCAGCATGTGTTTACGAAGGTGATATCATCGCCAAGCTCTCAGACCTTGCAGATAAGGTTTACTCAGGAGCTAATGATCTTGAGAAGGCGATCGGCGAAGCAAGCGGCGAATCAGATATCATCAAGGAGAGCCTCTCCATCAAGGATAACGTCATCGCCGCGATGAACGAAGTCCGTAAGGCGGCAGATGAAGCAGAGACATATGTATCCAAGGAATGCTGGCCGCTTCCTTCCTACGGTGACCTGCTCTTCAGTGTGAAATAACAGATCCTCATATTCCACCCAACTAAGTAACCCCCGGAGTTTTCGGACTCTGGGGATTACTTAGAATTTTGTGTTTATAAGAAAAGAGAATACTACTATGACTAAATATATATTCGTAACCGGAGGTGTTGTATCGGGCCTGGGCAAAGGCATCACCGCAGCATCTCTTGGAAGACTGCTGAAAGCAAGGGGACTGAAGGTTGCAGCCCAAAAGCTCGACCCCTACATTAACGTCGATCCCGGTACGATGAGCCCATACCAACACGGCGAAGTTTACGTTACCGAAGACGGCGCAGAGACGGATCTCGACTTAGGTCACTATGAGAGATTCATCGATGAAGACCTCAACAAATATTCAAATCTCACATCCGGTCGGGTTTATTGGAACGTCCTCAACAGAGAAAGAAGAGGCGAGTACTTAGGCTCGACCGTTCAAGTTATTCCGCACATTACGAACGAGATCAAGGAGTTCGTATACCGTGTCGGCAAGAAGACCAATGCTGACGTGGTCATCACCGAGATCGGAGGAACGGTAGGCGATATCGAATCCCAGCCCTTCATCGAAGCGGTAAGACAAATATCTTTGGAAGTCGGAAGGGAGAACAGCCTCTTTATCCACGTGACCCTCGTTCCATTCCTCAGAGGTTCAGACGAGCATAAGTCAAAGCCCACACAGCACTCTGTAAAGGAACTGCAGGGAATGGGAGTCAATCCCGGCGTCCTGATCCTGCGCTGCGACGAGCCTCTTGAAGACGAGATAATCAAAAAGATCGCCCACTTCTGCAATGTTAAGGAAGACTGCGTAATCGAGAACAGAACTCTGCCTGTCCTTTATGAAGCACCCCTGATGCTCGAGGATGCAAACTTTTCCGCGATCGTCTGCAGGGAGCTCGGCCTCGAGACACCTGAACCTGACCTTGCGCAGTGGAAAGAGATGGTCGACAAGATCCATCACATCGAAAAGGAAGTTAAGATCGGCCTCGTAGGCAAGTATGTCCACCTCCACGACGCATACCTGTCAGTTGCCGAAGCGTTGAGAAGCGCAGGTTATGCAAATGACGTTAAGGTCGTGATCGACTGGATCGATTCTGAGCTCATCAATGAGAATACTGTTTCAGACATGCTCTCCGGCCTTGACGGAATAATCGTGCCGGGCGGTTTCGGCGACAGAGGTATCAGCGGCATGATCCTTGCAGCTAAATACGCGCGCGAAAATAATATACCTTATTTTGGTATATGCCTCGGTATGCAGATCGCGGTCATCGAGTATGCGCGTAATGTCCTTGGTATCGCTGATGCCAATTCAGGCGAGTTCGACGAGCAGTGCGCGAACAAGGTAATCGACTTTATGCCCGGTCAGAGCGATACGATTGACAAGGGCGGCACGCTCCGTTTGGGTGCATATCCCTGCAAGATCGCTCCGGACAGCCTCCTTCATGAGTGCTACGGTCGTGATGAAATACAGGAACGCCACAGACACAGATACGAGGTTAATAACGACTACAGGGCAAAGTTCGTTGAGAGCGGCGCGCGTTTTGCAGGAACCGCACCTGACGATTCGCTCGTTGAGGAGATGGAGATACCAGGCCACAAGTTCTACCTTGGTGTCCAGTATCACCCTGAGTTCAAGTCCAGACCTGACAGGGCGCACCCCATTTTCAAGCGCTTCATCCAGGCATCCGCAAACTGACCATTAGTGGGAAAACCTTCAATATTGCCGGAAGGGGCTGTTGCTGATTAAAGCGACGGCCCCTTTCTGTTTGGGGACCTTTTGACGGCCTATATATTATTAATTAACAAAAATACCTTAACACGCACTAAAAAAGTTGTTGACAAGAATTGTTTGCTTCTATATAATTCTTTACTGCGTCGTAATGGGTTTGGGCAACTATGCCTATTTCTCTTGACGGAAAAGAATTTTTATGGTAAATAAAAATGCTTTTCAACCAGGAAACCGCTTAAACCTTGTGTTTTTAAGCTTTGTGTGAGGTGATTCTTTAACAATGGTCCATTCCGTAAAACAAGGCAAGACAGAGCGACAGTCGTATTCCAAGATCAAAGAAGTAATCGAGGTGCCTAACCTCATTGAGAACCAGAAGCAGTCCTATCAGTGGTTCATCGATGAAGGTATGCAGCAGATTTTCGACGAAGTATCGCCGATTACTGATGATCAGGGTAAGTACGAGGTCTATTTTGTCGGTAAGATCTTCGATTCTGAGAACCCCTGTGATCCCACAGGCAAAGAGAAGGAAGGCAAGGGTAAGAAGAACAAGGAGCCCAAGAATCCTGTTAAGCTTACCAAGTCTGCAATCATTGACAGCTGCAAGAAGAATGACAGCAACTATGCTGCTCCTTTGAGCATCCAGCTCAGACTCCATAATAAGATTGACGGAACAGTAACTGATGAGACGGCTTTCGTCGGCAATTTCCCTATCATGACTGATCAGGGTACATTCATTGTCAACGGCGCAGAGCGTGTAGTAATCAATCAGATCGTAAGATCTCCCGGAGCTTATTACAGCGAGATGAGATCCAAGATGGGCAACAGACTTCTTTCCGCTGAGCTTATCCCTTACAGAGGATCATGGATCCTTATCGAAGAGGATGAGAAGGAAAGCAAGCTCAATGCTAAGGAGAGAGCTCTTAAGGCTGCAGGCGCTCCCGATGCAAACACCGATCCTGAGGAATATAACCTTATCTACATCGTAGTAGATAAGTCACATAAGATTTCCCTCTCAGTATTCCTGAGATGCTTAGGCCTCGTTTCCGACGAGGAGATCATCAACATGTTTGGTGATGAAGAGTGCCTCAGAATGACACTTGAGAAGGATGAGACAAAGAATGCTTCCGATCCTTACACGGCAGCATTGCAGGAGTTCTTCAAGAAGGTTCGTAACAACGAGCCCTTCACAGTTGATAATGCGAAGAACATCCTCAACAAGACATATTTCGATTCTTTGAGATACGACCTCGAGAGAGTAGGTATCTACAAGGTCAACAAGAAGTTCGAGCTTTCCGCAAGAATCCTCGGAAGCAAGACAGCTGACAACGTAGTTACTGAAGACGGTGAGCTCATCTGCAAGAAGAACACCGTAATCACAGAAGAGATCGCTAAGAAGATCGAAGATTCAGGCGTTATGTCCGTTCAGATCTTCCCCAGAAAGCTCGTTCGCGCAGCTGATGAGGATGAGTTCGAAGATGTACCTCTCAAGGTCATCGGCAACGGCAGAGTTGACGCTGAGGCATTCATTGCAAACAGCATCACAAAGGCTGAATTCAAGAAATTCGATCTCGCAAGAACCGGCATCAACGAGAAGGTCAGAGTCGGTATCTTAAGAGAGATCATCGAGCAGGTTAAGGCTGAGAGCAAGACTGACATCGCTTCACGTCTTGAGGCAGTCATGGCTGAGCGTAAGGAAGACCTTATGCCCAGGAACCTCACAGTTGACGATATCTATGCATTCGTTTCCTACTACATTGGACTGCACAGAGGCGTCGGCAGAATCGACAACATCGACCACTTGGGCAACCGTAGAGTTAAGTCTGTAGGCGAGCTCCTCCAGAACCAGCTCCGTACAGGTATCCAGAGAGTCGAGAAGAATACAAGAGACAGGATCTCTCAGATCTCCAGCAAGGAAGGCGAAGTTGTTACAGCTACAAGCCTCGTTAACACAAGACCTTTGTCTGCTGCATTCAGAGAGTTCTTCGGATCTTCACAGCTCTCAGCTTTTGCTGACCAGAACAACCCTCTTGCTGAGCTTACGAACAAGAGAAGACTTTCAGCTTTGGGTCCCGGCGGTATCTCAAGAGAGAGAGCTTCAATGGAAGTCCGCGATATCAACCCTACACACTATGGACGTATGTGTACGATCGAGACACCGGAAGGTCAGAACATCGGTCTTATGACTTCCCTCGCTATCTACGCACGTATCAACAAGTATGGTTTCATCGAGACTCCTTACAGAAAGTTTGATAAAGAGAACTTAAGAGTTACAGACGAAGTTGTTTACATGTCCGCTGACGAAGAGGACGAGTACAACATCGCTCAGGCTAACGAGCCTATCGATGAAGACGGCCGTTTCATCGGCAAGAAGATCGTATGCCGTTACTTAGACCAGTTCCTGCAGCTTGACCCTGAACAGGTCGACTACATGGACGTATCTCCTAAGCAGCTCGTATCCGTATCCACATCACTCATCCCGTTCCTTGGTAACGACGACGCTAACCGTGCCCTCATGGGCTCCAACATGCAGCGTCAGGCAGTACCTCTCATCAAGCCTGAGGCACCTATCATCGGAACAGGTATGGAGTACCGTGCAGCTAAGGACTCCGGCGTATGCATCGTTGCATCACACGACGGTGTTGTATCCTTCGTTGCATCAGACAAGATCGAAGTTACTACAGCAGACGGTGCAGTAGACACCTACATGCTCGCTAAGTATCAGAGATCCAACCAGAGCACATGCATCAACCAGCGTCCTATCGTTGCTATCGGCGACAAGGTTAAGGCCGGCGACACGATCGCAGACGGTCCTGCTACAGACAACGGTGAGCTTGCTCTCGGACGTAACGTTCTCATCGGATTCACAACATGGGAAGGTTATAACTACGAGGACGCTGTTCTCGTAAATGAAAGAATCGTAAGAGATGATGTTTACACATCTATCCATATCGAAGAGCACGAGTGCGAAGCACGTGAGACAAAGCTCGGTGCTGAGCAGATCACAAGAGAAGTTCCGAACGTAAGTGACGACGCTCTCTCCAACCTCGACGAGAACGGTATCGTAATGATCGGTGCTGAAGTTAAGGACGGAGACATCCTCGTTGGTAAGGTTTCCCCTAAGGGTGAGACAGACCAGACAGCAGAAGAGAGACTTTATAAGGCAATCTTCAACGAGAGAGCAAGAGAAGTTAAGGATACTTCCAAGCGTGTTCCTCACGGCGGTTCCGGCGTAGTCGTTGACGTTGTTGTTTCCACAAAGGAGACAAACGGCAACTTGAAGAACGGTGTAGACAAGAGAGTCCGCGTTTATGTCGCTCAGAAGAGAAAGCTCTCTATCGGCGATAAGATGGCTGGACGTCACGGAAACAAGGGTGTTGTCTCCAGAGTACTTCCTGAAGAGGATATGCCTTTCTTACCTGACGGTACTACACTCGACATCTGCTTGAACCCCTTGGGCGTTCCTTCCCGTATGAACATCGGTCAGCTCCTCGAGGTACACCTCGGCCGTGCTGCCAAGGCACTCAACTGGAAGATCGCTACACCGGTATTCGACGGTGCAAACGAGAACGACATCGCTGATGCTTTCGAGCTCGCAGGCATCGATAAGGACGGTAAGACTGTTCTTTACGACGGACGTACCGGTGAACCTTTCGAAAACAGAGTAACAGTAGGTATCATGTACTACATGAAGCTGCACCACCTTGTTGACGACAAGATGCACGCAAGATCCACAGGACCTTACTCACTCGTTACACAGCAGCCTTTGGGTGGTAAAGCCCAGTTCGGCGGACAGAGATTCGGAGAGATGGAAGTTTGGGCACTCGAAGCTTACGGTGCTGCTCATACTCTTAAGGAAATCCTCACAGTTAAGTCCGACGATATCGAAGGCCGTTCAAAGACATACGATGCAATCATCCGCGGCAAGAACATTCCTGAACCGGGTATCCCTGAGTCATTCAATGTCCTTGTTAACGAGTTGAAGGCATTGGCACTGGACGTTCGTACATATACCGACGACAAAGAATACGTTGCTGAGAACAGACAGTCATTCGACACATACAGTGAGATGGATGAGTCAACCAGAGCTTCCCTCGACGGTGAAGATGCTGAGACACCTTCCGACATTTTCAGCGAAGGCTTCGTAGAAGCTGACGAGCTCGGAAACATCAAGGAAGAAGACGGCGACTTTGGTGACGATTTCGGCGACGATGACGGAGATATGTAAAGGAGATAAAAGATAGATATGAATGATACAAATCATCTTACAAAAATAAGTATTCAGCTTGCATCTCCTGAGGTAATCAAGAGCTGGTCACACGGCGAAGTAAAGAAGCCTGAGACCATTAACTATCGTACTCAGAGACCTGAGGTCGATGGACTCTTCTGCGAGAAGATCTTCGGACCTACAAAGTCTTGGGAATGCCGCTGCGGTAAGTATAAGAAGATCAGATTTAAGGGCATGATCTGCGATAAGTGCGGAGTTGAAGTCACAAAGAACACAGTTCGTCGTGAGAGACTCGGCCACATCCAGCTCGCTACACCTGTATCACACATCTGGTACTTCAAGACTCAGCCTTCTAAGATCGGCACATTGCTCGACCTCACAGTTAAGCAGCTTGAGAGCGTTCTGTACTATTCCAAGTACATCGTAATCGATCCCGGTGACAGCGTTGAGACAGGTCTTAACAAGTACGACATCATTACTGAAGACCAGTACAAGGGTGTAAGAGAAAAGTGCGGCAAGGATTCTTTCGTTGCAAAGATGGGTGCCGAGGCTATCAAGATCCTCTTGTCTGAACTCAATATCGACGAGATCATTGAACAGCTCCAGCAGGAGAAGGTTGGTTCCGTAAGCACACAGAAGAGACTCAAGATCAACAAGAGACTTGAGATCGCAGAAGCTTTCAAGGCATCAGGCAACAGACCTGAATGGATGATATTGGATGTAATCCCGGT
>JAEEGJ010006393.1_pt1 | contig 35382 bp, 29 predicted proteins | sample 8958761 | NCBI WGS metagenome assembly JAEEGJ01 (sample SAMN16246546, study PRJNA631951) | gut metagenome | biome: gut microbiome; feature: rumen; material: RS-attached | host: Bos | place: Iran: Karaj | collected 2018-10
CATTCTCTTCAGCCAGATGTCGAGGAAACGATCATAAACGATATAGCCATCAACCGTCTGGTAAACCAAGTCCTTTTCCTTCAACACCTCAAGGGCCTTTTTAATACTGCTTAGGGTGGGGAGCTCGTATTTGCTTACAAATTCCTTCGACTGGGGTCGGCTGACTATGCCTTCTTGGGCTATTGCTTTCAGAAGATTGAGCTGGTTCTCTGTCAGAAACATCATCAACGTGTCGTATTGGCTCGACTTGTCTGACAATATGCTGAGTATGGCCTCATTTACTTGCCGATAATCCGTTACTCGTTTTTCGCGTTCATAAAGTCGATTCAATACAGATTGAATATACCAAGTATAACCATTGAACCGATCGTACAGCTGACCAAAGACGTCTTCAGACATTTCACCGTTCTTGGCCAGGAAGAAACGGGAGGCAAAATCATAGTATATCTCCTTGTGCAACGGCTCAAGAGTCATCATTGCTGTGCTCTGATAGAAAGGACGCTTGGGCGACCCAAACATTTCATACATCACATGCTGTTTACTGCCGGAGAAGATGAAATGTACGTTATGGATAAACTGTATATAACTGCGCAATAAAGCCTCAGTACCTTGTTCCGGATAGTCAGTAATGGTTTGAAATTCATCAATGGCCACATACACCTCCTTGTCGCTGTTGGCAAGATGGTCGAAAATGCTTTTAATCGTATGTTCAGTATGCGCCCGTTCTATGTTGATTGAAATGCTGGGCATACCTGTCATTGGGTCTATCGTCATGGTTGGCCGCCATAAACTGAAAAACTTCAACACCTTTGCCATTGAGCTTCGAGAATTATGAAGTCTTTCTTGTATGATGGCCCTTCCTAATGTCTGAACAAAATCGTATTGGTTATGGGTGTGAAAGATGTCGATATAGATGCAAACCGCATCTTTATTCTGCTCTTTTATGAGATGAAAAGTGTGTTGAATAAGCCCGGTTTTCCCTACTTTTCTTGGAGAAACAAGTGTCACATTGCGGCCATTTTGCAGATGAGCAATCAAATTTTCACTCTCTACTATACGGTCACAAAAATAGTCTGGACTCTCATAACCCTCATAGATAAAGGGATTCTTCAACTGGTAAGACTTCTTATTTGCCATAATTATCACTTCACTTTTGGTGTCACACTTTTGATGTTATACTTCCAATGCGATGCAAAGGTAGTAATTATTCTCCAAACTTCCAAACTATTTTAGGCTTTTTTCCAACCAATCCTATCCCTAAGAATATGGAGGCCGCTATAGCTTCCACATCCCTTTTGTCAAGAAAACTTGCCTAAAAAAACGTCATCGCGAAAGAGTAATCTGGAAGAAGGGTAGGGTTGGAAACGGCTCCTTTGTAAAGAAAACGGAGGCTGTCGGGAGTTTACCGGCACCTTTCCATGAGTTAGGTGCCGCCTTTCGGGGCGTAAGGTGCCGTCTTACTGACGGCAAAAAGGCCTGTTTTCGAGTGAAAAACAGGCCTTTTCTGCCGATTTTAAGCGGTTTTCTGAGCTTTTCCGAGGGCGCAATTTTATAAGCCTCAGAGCGTCAAACGATTATAAAATCGGGCATAACTTCGGTATTCTGCAGCCACTCGCCCGTTGCTGACTTCCGCAAGAGTTATGAGCATCGGTTTGTCAATATTTATACACCTAGGGAGGGGAGAGCGGCAGCGGGCTTTCTGCGGTTCTCCCTGGTGGGAGCTGGGTGTAGCGAAGCTGGCGGCAGACTGTCGCCGGTGGGCGTTCGGGTAGGGAAAAGGAAACTTATAAAAGACTAAAGAGTGCAAAAAGCCACGGGGATTGAAGTGTGTTGTCACAAAGATTCCCTATTTTTGCCCCCGTGAGACAGATACGTTATTGACAGATGAAGAGGAAATGGCTCTGCTTGATGTTCTTGATGTCGGTCCGGCTGATGCCCGTATTGGCTGCTGACGCTGACAGTATTCCCGCATATGGCCGTCTGTCCATAGGCTTGGGGAACGACAGCGTGAAGTGCGTCGACGTCGGGCTTATCGGTATCGTCCCGTCGCTGAAGGGGTTCCAGTTTGGCATCGCAGGCGGAGGCGTTCTCAACAGTATGAGTGGGGTGGGTATCTACGGCCTCATTGGGATGACGCCGGACGATGTCAATGGCGTTAAGATTGCCGGCTTCAATTATATAGGTGGGCACCTGCGCGGCGTGGCCATTGGTGGAATCAACATTGCCGGTGAGGGCATGCATGGTTTGCAGATTGGCGCGGTGAATGGTTCTTTAATCGAGACGAAAGGCGTACAACTTGGCATCTTCAATGGTGGAAACTCGGGCTTGAGAGTCGGAGCATTTAATTTGTCTGAAAGAGGAGTCAGCATCGGTTTTGCAAATATGGCAGACACGCTGCTCGGTTTCCATATAGGCGTTATTAACCACTGTTGTAGCAATCCGGGCGGTACGCAGGTTGGTATTATCAATGTCAGTGAAGACGAAGGCCGACAAATCGGACTGCTAAACTTCAACAAGCGAAGCCGGCTGCAGATGCTCGTTGCTGCCGGGAGCTATAGTCCCGTCAATCTGGCGCTGAGGGTGCGTAACCGTCACACTTACAACGTTATAGGCTTCGGGATAGGGCAGAAGGGCTGGGACGACTATCTATACAGCTCTGCATACTATCGCATCGGGCAGTATCTTACCCTATTGCCACGTTTTACTGTCAGCGCCGACGTTGGCATAGCCGATGTGGCTGTTATGCGCAAGGGCACTGATGCGCCTAAGATGTTTGCCCTCGAGGGCAGGCTGAATGTCGAGTATGAAGTGCATCCGAAGGCGTCGCTCTTTGCGACTGTTGGCTATGCCTCCACCCGCTATGTCGCCAGCGGCAAGTCGTTCCGGCGGAAACCCTTTGTCGAGTTGGGCGTTGCCCTGTTCTGAGTTGACGATTAAAATATACCACCGTAGCCATCTCTCTTGGCATTGGCTACGCGCTATGATGATTTTTCTTCGTCTATTATTTGGAAAGTTGCGGTTTTGTTAGTATCTTTGCAACCGTAAACCCTACTACGAACCGAAAAATGGACGAGGACAACGACTTCCTGCCGCAAGACCACAACTACCGCTCGCTGAAAGCACTGACCATCATACTGCTCTGCCTGGCCGCTACCGCCGCCACGGCGCAGACGTTCGAGCTGCGGCGCGAGCACGACAGCCTGTACTGGCTGGGCGACTGGCGGCTGCCGTACCCTGTGTACCGGTTCCAGACGGGCGACGTCGACGGCGACGGACGGGAGGACGCCATGGTGGGTGTGGTGAAAGGGACGCGCTTCTACCCCGAGCCGGCGCGCCGGCTCTTCATCTTCAAGTCGGTGAAAGGCAAGGCGCGGCCCCTGTGGCTCGGCTCGAAACTGGGCGGACGGCTTGAGGACTTCCGCTTCCGCAACGGGCGTATCCGGGCACTTGAGACCACCGCCGACTCGCTGTGGGTGGTCTCCGACTACCGCTGGAGCGGCTTCGGCATGGCCTTCGAGCGGTTCATCGTAAAAGGCGTAGACAAAAAAACAGCAACCAAATATTTCAGCCTATGAAGAAGTTATTATTTGTGGCTGGCATGGCGGCTCTGGCGGTCGCGTGCAGCCAAAAACAAGGAGTGGTGGAGACGGCAATGCCGGTTTCGACCATTAACGTGGAGTCGCTGAAGGACAGTCTGGACCTCAACATGGACATCACCGGACTGCAGCTCGGCGACCTGCGCGTGCTGCGCAACGCACCGGCAGCGCGCCAGGGATTCCCCTTCAAGGATGCCTACATTCGCGGCATCTATGAGGGTACGACGTGGTATGACTCGCTGATGTGGGACTTCGACGGGAGGACCGACTTCAGCAGTGTGGAGGAGAAGGAAGGCGAGGACTGGCGCGACTACTACTACCGGGCCTCCGAGGAGACGGGCATCCTGAAGTACACCGCCGAGGAGCTCGACTTCATGAAGCGCGTGAAGGCGCGTGAGGAGGAGCTGCTGAAGCTGAACTTCGAGGTGGAGAAGGGACTGAAGGTGAACATGCAGAACCTGGCCAACCCGAGGCAGTTCACGGAGTTTGACCCGCAGCTGGCCGGACAGCTGGCGCGCGACGGCTTTGCCATCGTGCCCGCCGACCACGAACAGCTGTTCCATGTCTACGAGCAGAACGACTACCAGTGCTTCCCGTCGTTCGTGACCACCGACATCTACCTGCAGCTCTACCATGTCTACTTCGACTGCATGCTGCGCGAGATTGAGGAGCACAAGCTGGCAGGGCTGATGACCGACCTGAGCAAGCGACTGTATGAAGCTATGCACCGTCAGGCCGAGAATGCCGCCGACGAGGAGATGCAGCAGCTGGCCCACCACAACGCCGTCTACTTTGCCGTGGCCTACGAGCTGCTGACGGGCAAGCAGATAGCCGACGCCACAGAGCAGGCCGAGGCCAAGGCCGAGATAGAGCGCGTGATGAAGTCGGAGAACGACAGGACGCCGTTCATGGCCGACTATAACGAGATATCATTCCCCTACAGCCTGTTCCGCCCCCGTGGCCACTACACGCGCAACGAGACGCTGCAGCGCTACTTCCGCGGCATGATGTGGCTGCAGACGGTGCCCTTCGGCCTGGAGGATGCCAACGAGGTGAAGGAGGCCGTGATGGTTGCCTATGCCCTGCAGGAGGACAAGGTAGCCCAGAAGAACTACGACGTGGTGAACCTGCTGCTGACCCACATGATGGGACTGCCCGACAACCTCTCGATTCTGCAGGTGCAGCAGGAGGTCAGGAAGCGCGGACTGCTGCAGAGCGAGCTGCTGACCAGCGCACCGGGCATGGCCGACCTGACCGAAGCCCTGAACGAAATAGGTAACACGCAGACGCGCATACGCCCGAAGTTCGAGCGCACGAGCCACAACAAGATTTGCCTGATGCCGCAGCGATACCAGCCCGACGCCGAGGTGCTGCAGGAGATGGTTGACTACGACGGCGACCCCACCGAGCGCGCCACACCGCAGGGCCTCGACTTCATGGCCGCCATGGGCGTGAGTGCCGCCGAGAAGGTCCTGATAGAGGAGGGCCAGAAGTGGAAGGACTTCAAGCCGATGCTGGAGAAGATGAAGAAGCGCATGGGCGAAATCAACTGGCAGGAGAGTCTCGCCACACAGTGGATGCAGACGGTGAAGACCGTCAACGAGAAAGACAAGGGTGTGCCCTACTTCATGGTCGGCGACGGCTGGGACCTCAAGAACCTGAACGCTGCCCTCAGCTCGTGGGCCGAGCTGAAGCACGACGCCATCCTCTACGCCAAGCAGCCTATGGGTGCCGAGTGTGGTGGCGGCGGACCGCCCGACCCCGTGGTGAAGGGCTATGTTGAGCCGAACGTGGCGTTCTGGAAGAAGGCCATCGAGCTGCTCGACAATACTGCCAACCTGCTGAATGAGCACAACATGATGACCGAGAAGGTGAAGGAGGCCACGGAGCGCATCGGCGAGGAGGTGGGCTTCCTGCTGCGCATCAGCGAGAAGGAACTGGCGGGAAAAACGCTGACCGACGAGGAGTACGACCAGATAAAGTGCATAGGTGCGACGTTCGAGAACATATCGCTCGACCTGCTGCGCCAGCCTGACCAGTACCTGATGGGATGGAGCGACGTGGAGGGCGCCGACCGCAAGATGGCCCTGGTGGCCGACGTCTATACGGCCAACTCTGACAACAACCCCAATAAGTCGATACTCTACGAGGCCGTCGGACTGGGCGACGAGATCTACGTCGTCGTCGAGATTGGCGGCTACCTGTACCTGATGCGCGGTGCCGTCTTCTCGTACCGTGAGTTCACGGAGCCTGTGGACATGCAGCGGCTGACCGACGAGGAGTGGCAGCAGGAGCTGGAGAAGAACCCGCGTAAGGGCGTGCCCGAGTGGATGGAGCCCATCACGGTGCCTTTGGAGCAGAAGCCGGAGCCGAATGAGGAGATTTTCTATAGCTCTGGCTGTTAGTCTGGGATGGGGTTTATGGGCTGCCGCCTCCGACACGCTGACCGTCGTCCTGACGGGCGACATCCTGCTCGACCGCGGCGTGCGGCGGGCCATTGAGCAGCGGGGGCCTGACTGCATGTTCTCGCGGAGCGTAGACGCCGTGCTGCGCAAGGCGAACGTGGCCGTGGGTAATCTGGAGTGTCCGGCCACCAAGATCAAGACGCCCGTACAGAAACTGTATATTTTCCGTGGCGAGCCGGAGTGGCTGAACACGCTCCGCCGCCACGGCTTTACACACCTGAACTTAGCCAACAACCACTCGATAGACCAGGGCCGCGAGGGACTGATGGACACGCGCCGCAACATCAAGGCGGCAGGCATGGTGCCCATCGGTGCGGGGCAGAACATGGACGAGGCGGCACTGCCCGTGCTGCTGGCCAGGCAGCCCCGCAGGGTGTGGCTCGTGGCCTCGCTGCGCCTGGCCCTTGAGAACTACGCCTACCTGACCGACCGCCCCTGCGTCAGTCAGGAGCCGATGGACTCGCTGCTGAGCCGCGTCAACCGACTACGGCGCGCCGACCCGAAGGCCGTCATCATCGTGTCGCTGCACTGGGGCGGAGAGCACACGCTGCGGCCCGTGCCCCGTCAGCGCATGGAGGCGCGCCGCCTGATAGACGCCGGCGCCGACGTGCTGGTGTGCCACCACACGCACACGCTGCAGACCATCGAGGACTATCGCGGAAAGAAGATTTACTACAGCATCGGCAACTTCATCTTCGACCAGCCTAAGCCGCTGAACAGCCGTGCCTGCATGGTGAGGCTCAGCGTGACGAAGGAGAGCCTCCGCACGGAGACTATTCCGGTGGAAATACGCCAGTGCACGCCCTTCGTCGACAAAGCGCCGTAAGGCAGAAGAACGCTTTTCTCTTAAAAAAAGCAAAAAAACACATATATAATAAGGTGTAAGCGAAAAGTTTGCGTACTTTTGCACCCCACAATTGCAAAAGTAAGTAGAAAGTATGCAGAAAAATCTGGTTATCGTTGAGTCGCCTGCCAAGGCGAAGACGATTGAGAAGTTCTTAGGCAAGGACTTCAAAGTGATGTCGAGCTACGGCCACATCCGCGACTTGAAGAAAAAAGAACTGAGTATAGACGACACATCGCTGGAACCCGAGTACGAGATTCCCGACGAGAAGAAAAAGCTGGTCAGCGAACTGAAGAAGCAAGCCAAGGAGGCCGAGAAGGTGTGGCTGGCGTCCGATGAAGACCGCGAGGGAGAAGCCATCTCCTGGCATCTCTGTGAGGTGTTGGGACTGGATGAGAAGAAGACCAACCGCATCGTGTTCCACGAGATAACAAAGCCTGCTATCCTGGAGGCCATTGAGCATCCGCGCCATCTGGACATGAATCTGGTGAACGCCCAGCAGGCACGCCGCGTGCTCGATCGTCTGGTGGGTTTCAAGCTGTCGCCCGTGCTGTGGCGCAAGGTGAAGCCATCGCTGTCAGCCGGTCGTGTGCAGAGTGTGGCCGTCAGACTGATTGTTGAGCGCGAGCGAGAGTTGCAGGCCTTCAAGACCGAGACTTACTACAGTGTGAATGCCATCTTCGGCGTTACCAATGAAGACGGCTCGCAGTCGGAGGTGAGAGCCATGCTGGCCACGCGCCTGAAGACCCATGAAGAGGTGGAGCAGTTCCTTGAAGCTTGCAAGGAGGCGCGGTTCGTCGTCAGCAGCATACAGCAGAAACCCGTGAAGCGTGCTCCGGCACCGCCTTTCACGACGTCGACGCTGCAGCAGGAAGCTGCACGCAAGCTGGGCTTCACCGTGAGTCAGACGATGATGGTGGCGCAGCGCCTGTATGAGAGTGGACGCATTACCTATATGCGTACCGACTCAGTGAACCTGTCGAAGCTCTGCTTAGGTGCCTCGAAGGAGGAGATTACCAATCTTTACGGTGAAAATTACTCCAAGCCGCGCCAGTATCATACCAGTTCGAAGGGAGCCCAGGAGGCTCATGAGGCCATCCGTCCGACCTATATGAACCAGCAGGCCATTGAGGGCACAGCCCAGGAAAAGAAACTATATGACCTCATCTGGAAGCGCACCATAGCATCGCAGATGGCCGACGCTGAGATGGAGAAGACGACAGCGGAAATCAATATAGAGAATCCAAATGTCAACCTTCAGAACTCAACCTTCATCGCTCAGGGCGAGGTTGTGAAATTCGACGGTTTTCTGAAGGTCTATCGTGAGTCGAGCGACGACGAGGACCAGCAGCAGGACGAGTTCAGCCACGTGCTGCCCCCGCTGAAAAAGGGAACGGAACTGACGCGTCGCGAGATTGCCGCCGTCGAACGGTTCAGTCAGGGACCGCAGCGATATACGGAGGCATCTTTGGTGCATAAGCTTGAGGAACTGGGTATTGGCCGTCCGTCGACCTACGCCCCCACCATCTCGACCATTCAGCAGCGTGAGTACGTGGCCAAGGGTGACAAGAAAGGTGAGGAGCGCGTGTACACTGTCGATACGCTCAAGGGCAAGCAGGTAACGCAGAAAGTGCGCCGCGAGCTGGCCGGTTCGGACAAGGGCAAGCTCATGCCTACGGATATCGGCATCGTAGTGAACGACTACCTGATGGAGAACTTCCCGGGCATTATGGACTATAACTTCACGGCTAAGGTGGAGCAGGACTTCGATAAGATTGCTGAAGGCGATGAGGCCTGGACAAAGATGCTGAAGACCTTCGACAAGAGTTTTGAACCCACCGTCGACAAGGCCATGAACAGCCGTAATGAGCACAAGGCTGGCGAGCGCCAGTTGGGCATCGACCCGAAGTCGGGGAAGCCCGTGTTTGTCAAGATCGGCCGCTTCGGTCCGGTGGTGCAGATAGGCTCTGCCGAAGACAAGGAGAAGCCGCAGTTTGCCCAGTTGCCCAAAAAGATGAGCATGGAGAGCGTCAGTCTGGAGGAAGCTCTGGAACTGTTCAAGCTGCCCCGCGACATTGGCCAGTATGAAGGCAAGACAGTGACCATCGGTGCCGGGCGTTTCGGACCTTACGTGATGCACGCCGGCAAATATACGTCGATGCCCAAGGATACCGACCCCATGGCTATTACTCTGGAGGAGGCGGTCAAACTGATTGAGGAGAAACGCAAGGCTGACACTCAGAAGCATTTGAAGATCTTTACCGAGGACGAAAAACTCGAAGTCCTGAATGGCCGCTATGGCCCATACCTGGCTTACGACGGAAAGAACTACCGGCTGCCGAAGGCCCTCCACGAGAAGGCTGCACAACTGACCTACGACGAGTGTATGGCCATAATCAACAAGGGATGAAGAGAATTGTCCTGATAGGCTACATGGGGTCGGGGAAGACGACCGTCGGCAAGGCACTGGCCAAGGAAATCGGTTTGCCGTTCTACGACCTGGACTGGTACATCGAGAGCCGCATGCGGAAGAAGGTGAGCCAGATTTTCGCCGAGCGAGGCGAGGAGGGCTTCCGACAGATAGAACGCAACATGCTGCACGAGGTGGCAGAGTTTGAGGACGTCGTCGTCAGCTGTGGCGGCGGCACGCCCTGCTTCTTCGACAACATGGACTACCTGAACCAGCAGGCACAGGTGGTCTACCTGCGCTGCGAGCCCGAGGTGCTGCGCCAGCATCTGCTGATGGGCAAGGGTGACCGCCCGCTGCTGAAGGGAAAGACGCCTGAGGAGCTGATTGGCTATATCAGCGAGCAGGTGGCCTACCGCGAACAGTTCTACACCAAGGCCCGATACATGCTCGACGTGAGCCTGATGGACAACTACGAGAAAATCAAAATAACAATAGAGAAACTGAAAGAACTACTCGACCTGTAAATGAAGAAATGGACTACTGAAGACGCCCGCGAACTGTACAACATTGGCGGTTGGGGCACCTCGTATTTCGGCATCAACGACGAAGGCAACGTCTACGTCACGCCGTGTAAGGACTCGACGCAGATTGACCTGCGCGAAGTGATGGACGAACTGGCGCTGCGCGACGTCACAGCGCCGGTGCTGCTCAGATTCCCCGACATTCTCGACAACCGTATCGAGAAGACGTGGAGCTGCTTCAAGAAGGCGGCCAAAGAGTACGACTACAAGGGTGAAAACTATGTCATCTACCCCATCAAGGTGAACCAGATGCAGCCCGTGGTCGAGGAGATTATCTCGCACGGCCGGAAGTTCAACCTCGGTCTGGAGGCTGGCTCGAAGCCTGAGCTGCATGCCGTTATAGCTATGCAGTGTCAGAGCGATTCGGTCATAGTCTGTAATGGCTATAAGGACCAGTCGTACATCGAGCTGGCCCTTTTGGCGCAAAAGATGGGCAAGCGCATCTTCATCGTTGTGGAGAAGCTGAACGAGCTGGACCTCATTGCCAAGATTGCCAAGAAACTCGACGTCAGGCCCAATATCGGCATCCGCATCAAGCTGGCCTCGTCGGGCAGCGGCAAGTGGGAGGAGAGCGGCGGCGACGCCTCGAAGTTCGGACTGACCAGTGCCGAACTGCTGGAAGCCCTTGAGACGCTCGACAAGAAAGACATGCGCGACTGCCTGAAGCTCATCCATTTTCACATCGGTTCGCAGATAACGAAGATACGTCGCATACAGACCGCTCTGCGCGAAGCCTCGCAGTTCTACATTCAGCTGCACAAGATGGGCTACAGCGTAGAGTTTGTCGACTGCGGCGGCGGTCTCGGTGTCGACTACGATGGCACGCGGTCGCCGTCGAGTGAAAGTAGTGTCAACTACTCTATTCAGGAATATGTGAATGACTGTATCTATACATTCGTAGAAGCTGCCAACAAGAACGGCCTGCCCCATCCGAACATCATTACCGAGAGCGGCCGCTCGCTGGCAGCCCACCACTCGGTGCTGGTCATCAATGTGCTGGAGACGGCTTCGCTGCCGGAGATGCCCGAGGAGTTTGAACCCGACGAGAACTCGCACCAGCTGGTGAAGGACCTGTACGAGATTTGGGACAATCTTTCGCCGCGCAACGTCCTGGAGGACTGGCACGACGCCGAGCAGATACGTGAGGAAGTGCTCGACCTATTCAGCCACGGCATCGTTGATCTAAAGACACGTGCCGAGATCGAGGCCATGTACTGGAGCGTCTGCCACGAGATTCACGCCCTGGCCAAAACGCTGAAGCACGTGCCTGAGGAGCTGATGAGTATCGACAAGCTGCTGGCCGACAAGTACTTCTGCAACTTCTCGCTGTTCCAGAGCCTTAGTGACTCGTGGGCCATCGATCAGGTGTTCCCGATTATGCCCATCCAGCGCCTGAACGAGCGGCCGACGCGCAATGCCACGATACAAGACATCACCTGCGACTCTGACGGCAAGATTGCAAACTTCGTGACCAACCGCCACAACTCGCACTCGCTGCCCGTCCACTCGCTGAAGAAGAACGAGAACTACTACCTCGGCGTGTTCCTCGTGGGTGCCTACCAGGAAATTCTCGGCGACATGCACAACCTCTTTGGCGACACTACGGCCGTACACATTTCGGTAAAGGACAATGGCTACCACATTGACCAGATTATCGATGGCGAAACGGTGGAGGAGGTTTTGGAGTACGTGCAGTACAACCCGAAGAAGCTTGTCCGCCAGTTGGAAATATGGGTGACCAAGAGCGTGAAGGATGGCAAGATCTCTCTGGAGGAGGGTAAGGAGTTCCTTTCGACTTATCGCAGCGGGCTCTACGGCTATACTTACTTGGAATGATGAAAGAGAAACTGACATTAGTAAAGGTTGGGGGAGCTGTAGTCGAAGACGAACTGCAGCTCACTCAGTTATTACGTGACTTTGCTGCCATCGATGGCGCGAAGATACTGGTACACGGCGGTGGCAGGCGCGCCACGAAGGTTGCGGCCGCCTTGGGTATTGAGACAAAGATGGTCGACGGCCGCCGTATCACTGACGCAGAGATGCTGGAGGTGGTGACGATGGTCTACGGCGGTCTGGTGAACAAGCACGTTGTGGCTGGTCTGCAGGCGCTCGGCGTTGATGCCATCGGCCTTTGCGGTGCTGACGGCGACATTATTCGTTCAGTGAAACGTCCGCTCAAGAATGGCATCGACTATGGCTATGTGGGCGACGTAAAGAAAGCTGACGGTGCAAAAATAGCCCATTTCATCGGAAAAGGCATGGTTCCTGTCATCGCTCCGCTCACACACGATGGACAGGGTAACATACTGAACACCAACGCCGACACGATGGCATCAGAAACGGCTAAGGCTATGGCTGAACTCTACGACGTGACGCTGATCTTTGCTTTTGAGAAACCTGGGGTTTTGCGGATTCCCGATGACGACAGTTCGGTGATACCCGTTATCAATCGGGCCGACTTCGAGAGTTACAAGGCGGATGGTACTATCAGCGGTGGCATGCTGCCCAAGATAGAGAATGCATTAGGGGCCGTGGATGCTGGCGTTAATCAGGTAATTATCACTTTGGCGACGGCTATTGACGGCCAGCACGGAACGATTATAAAATATTAGCCACTTATTGTAACTTTTCCTGTTCTGAATCGTCTTTAATATATAGAGAGGTGAATAAAGTCAGTTTCCGAAACGATGTCCTGCCGCTGAAGAATGAGCTCTACAGACTGGCACTCCGCATAACTCTCAATCCTGCGGAAGCTGAGGATGTCGTACAGGAGACAATGATAAAAGTCTGGAACAGGCGCGAGCAATGGGAACAGATTGAGTCGATGGAAGCCTTTTGTCTGACAATCTGCCGTAATTTGGCACTTGACAAGACACGGAAAATGGGATTCTTGGACCAGAGCCTTGAAACTGACGAGCATGATGCTCCAGATTACAGCCACACGGCAAACCCTGAGGAGCAGGCGATACAGCAGGACCGGATAAGGCTGGTAAGACGTATCATCGACAACCTGCCTGAGAAACAACGAAGCGTGATGCAGTTGCGCGATTTCGAAGGAAAGAGCTACAAGGAGATAGCTGCCATTCTGGAAATCAGCGAGGAACAGGTTAAGATTAACATCTACAGGGCTCGCCAAGTGATAAAACAGAAATATATTGAAGCAGAAAAATATGGACTATAAGTATATCGAACAGTTGCTGGAACGCTACTTTCAGTGTGAGACCACGCTGAAAGAAGAGGAAATACTGCGTGCCTTCTTTACGCAGGAGGATGTTCCCGTGTGGCTGGCGAAGTACAAGACGCTCTTCGTCTATGAAGCCCAGAGGGAAGAGTCCCTTGGCAACGATTTCGATGAGCGCATCTTGGAGATGGTGGAGCAGCAGGAGCCTGTAAAAGCCCGCGTGCTGACTCTTACACAACGTCTGATGCCACTGTTCAAGGCTGCTGCTGTGGTTGCCATTGTCCTGACTCTCGGAAATGCAGCGCAGGCCCCGTGGGATCGGGGTTGGGATAATCCGCAGGAGGAGTATGCCAAGTATCACCAGCAGCAGAAAGACTCCGTTGACGTGCTGGGACCTATTCAGGCTGAGAATCTCATGGAAGACTCTACGAATGTTGCTGTGAATCCCGCATCACCGAAGTACTGACAAAAAGGAAAAGATATTTATCTAAGCTTTCTCTATAAACAATCATTTCATTTAAAACAAAAATGAAGCCGTGAGGCTTCGATTCTCTCAAATTTTCATAACATACTTTGAAGCACAAACAAGGTAAGGGCCACCACCGGGATGCCGGGGTGGTCCATTTCATTTATTCAGCCTTGCGCAGCCGCAGGTTCAATTGGTAGAGGGCTGGCAGCAGAATCAATAACGAGAACAACACGGCGGCCGCCACTGTGCGCTGGCTGCCAAACAAATCGATAAGCTTCATCTGCGGATCGGGATAGAAATTATAAACGACGTAGGCAATGCTGTTGTTTACCCAGTGATAGACAATGCCCGGCACGATGCTGTCCGTCCGGTAGTAGAGCCAGCCTAAAAGTAAGCCAACGAGGAAGGCGTGGGGCATTTGGATAGGATTTGCGTGGATAAGTGCAAAGAGTAGGGCAGAGATGGCAATTGCCAACCAGTGGCGGGGCGTCCATCGGAGTAAGGCGCGCAAAACGGCACCGCGAAACACCAGTTCTTCGCATACTGGCGCCAACAGGCCTATGGCGAAATAGCCCCATCGGTCGCGAAGTATCATGTCGAACTCCTCCTCCACGATATTCGGTAACTCGGGCATCAATTCCTGAAGGCAGCTTGAAGGTATGATGGCTCCCATTGCCGCTAAGGCGCACCAAAAGAGTGTGGCCCATGGACGGGAACGTACATAACTGCGCGACACTTCAGCCCAACGGAAGAAAAGGAATAGCACCAAAACGATGATACTACTCGCAGTCATGGCTATAATCATGTTTGTGGCATTCTGTTGGCTGACCTCCATGCCTATCAAACGTTGGAAGGCTTTCATTAAGGGAAGCATCAATGCCTGAATGGCTGCAAATACAAGGGTGTAGAAAATAGCTTTTATCATAATTCAGATTCTTTATTTAGTGCTGCTTCGGCCTGACGCAAGTCTGATTCCAACTGTGACATCAGCGCCTCGCGGCTGTCAAACTTTGTCTCAGAGCGTAAACGGCTAACAAACGATACGGTCATCTGCTGACCGTAGATGTTACTGTCGAAGTGGAAAAGGTGGGTCTCAAGTGTCTGACAATGTCCGCCGAATGTCGGCCGGCTGCCAATATTCATCATGCCGTGGTAAAGATCTGGTAATCCTTTCAGTTTTACCTTGACGGCATAGACCCCTGAACCGGGAACAAGTTTCCCGGCTTCTGTCAACTGAAGGTTGGCCGTAGGAAAACCAATCTCCGTGCCAATATGCTCACCACTGACAACTCGTCCCGATAGCTTATATGGTCTCCCCAAACATTCAGCGGCCTGCTCTACCTGACCTTCTGTCAACAGTCTGCGGATTTTGGAAGAGCTGACCCTGAGACTGCCCACTTCGATAGGATCACCCTGAACAACAGACATCCCCATCTCATGGCCATAGCTTACATAGTCGTCAAACCCTTCCATGCGGTTGTGGCCGAAACGGTTATCGTAGCCAATTACCAAAACTTTGACTCCTAACTGTAGCTGTAAGATGTCGTGCATGAAGTCACGCGCCGACAGCGATGCCATAGCCTCGTCGAACTGCAGTATCACTAAATAGTCAATGCCCGTCTGAGAAAGCAGTTCCACCTTCTCGTCAAGCGTTGACAGTAGCTGTGGGCACCAGTCAGAATGAAGCACCTGACGGGGATGACGCTCAAAGGTAACAACCATGGAGGCCAGTCCTTCACGGCGTGCCATCTCCGCCACCTTACTTATAATATATCGATGGCCAAGGTGAACACCGTCGAAAAAACCGATGGTTGCCACACAAGGAACGGGCCTTTCCACTTGTCTGTTCAGGTATAACGTCTTCATTTGCGCCACAAAGGTAAGAATAATTTGCTATTTTAGCAAAAAAATTTGGAGATTTGATTATTTTAATGTACCTTTGCACCCACAAAAAACAGGACTTGTAGCTCAGTTGGTTAGAGCAACAGACTCATAATCTGGAGGTCCCAGGTTCAAGCCCTGGCTGGTCCACGCTGAAAATCAAGCACTTGCGAGTCTATCGCAAGTGCTTTTTTCATGTCTGCGTAAACAATGCGCAAACAATCGGTTTGAGATAATCATTATTATAAGTTTCAGAAGATTGAGGCCTTTTAAAGGGCGGAAAAACATTTTTTCTTTTGAAAATTTGGAGAATTGAAATAATATGTCTACCTTTGCAGCAGATAACAAGACATATGAGTCCGAGGATTCCGACAAAAGAGTGCGCGTCGGGATTCTTTCTTTTTTGTCTGCCTAAAATGTAAATCGTAAAATATTAAATGTTATGGCATATATGTCACAAGAAGGCTACGACAAACTGGTAGCCGAACTGAAACACTTGGAGAGCGTTGAACGTCCCAAGGCTTCTGCCGCTATCGCTGAAGCCCGCGATAAGGGCGACTTGAGTGAGAATAGTGAGTACGATGCTGCCAAGGAAGCCCAGGGCCATTTGGAGGCAAAAATCAATCAGCTCAAGCTGGCCATTTCGGAGGCTAAGATTGTGGACACCTCACGTCTGAGCACTGATGCTGTCCAGATTTTGTCGAAGGTGGAGATGACCAATCTGGCAAATAAGGCTAAGATGGCCTATACAATCGTCAGCGAGAGTGAGGCCAACCTGCGTGAGGGTAAAATATCAATCACAACGCCTATAGCCCAGGGACTGTTGAACCATAAGATGGGCGACGAGGTGGAGATCAAGATACCACGTGGCACCATCAAGTTGCGCATCGATAAAATTACCGTTGGATAGTTATGGATATATTTAGTAAGATTGCCGCTGGCGAAATACCCAGCTATAAGTGCGCCGAGAACGACGAATTTTACGCATTTCTTGACATTAACCCGTTGGTGAAGGGTCACACGCTTGTGATACCGCGCCGCGAAGTGGACTATTTCTTCGATATGGACGACGATGAATTGGCCCGCTATCAGCAGTTTGCTAAGCGTGTGGCTGTGGCCATCAAGAAAGCATACCCTTGTCGTAAGGTGGCGCAGATTGTGCTTGGTCTTGAGGTGCCCCATGCACACATTCACCTCATCCCCATGCAGAGCGAGGCCGATGCCGACTTCCGTCGCGATAAGCTCAAACTCTCAGAAGCTGAGTTCAAGGAAGTGGCCGCTAATATTCTCACGGCCTTCAACAGTTAGGCTCAAATATATTCTTCGCCGTACTTCAGTCTCACTTCATTCACATACTTGCGAATCAGGGCCGATGAGTCGCTCTTCTTGCAGATGAGCAGCACATCGCCTGATTCGGCAACAATGTAACCCTCAAGTCCGTTGATTACCGCCAGGTGACCGCGAGGCATTTTGATGATGTTGTCGCGACAATCTTCGAGTAAAGCCTCCGAGTCGATGACGACATTGTCGTCTTCTCCTTTCTGCATGCCTTCGTAGATAGAGTGCCATGTACCCAAGTCGGCCCATCCGAAGCTGCACTTCATCACATACACATCCTCCGACTTCTCCAACAGTCCGGTTTCGATTGACAAGTTAGGGAATTTTGAGAAAGATTCGTAAACATAATCGCGTTCCTTCTCCAGATTAATGCCTTCTTTGTCAATCAATCGCAGTACTGCAGGCAGGATGCGGCGTAGGCTATTAACCAGATTGTGAACATTTGAGACAAAAATGCCCGTGTTCCACAGGAATTCACCGCTCCCCACAAACATTCTCGCGAAGTCACGCTCAGGTTTTTCTGTAAACGACTTTACTTCGTAGAGATTGTCCTTTCCTGTTCCGTCGCCCATCTGTATATAACCATATCCAGGCTCCGGACGTGTCGGGGTCACTCCCATAGAAATCAGACAGTCTTTATTTTCAACAAACTCAAGGCACGCTCGGATGTCCCTCTCGAAAGCCTCGTCACCTAGAACAGCCTGGTCTGAAGGCAAGATAATCATACTGGCATCAGGACAAATATGCGAAATTCGGAATGAGGCCCAAGCTATACTTGGTGCTGTGTTGCGTGACACTGGCTCAGCCAATACATTGTCGGGAGGCAAATCTGGTAGTTGTTTCGTTACCCAGTAAGCATACTCCACCTGTGTACAGATAAATATATTCTGTTTCGGGACAATGTTTAGCATGCGGTCGTATGCCTGTTGTAGTTGTGTCCTGCCAGTTCCAAAGAAGTCAATGAATTGCTTTGGCTTACGTTCGCGACTGCACGGCCAAAGCCTGCGCCCCTTACCTCCAGCAAGAATCACGCAGAAATGTTTTTCCGATATTTCCATTACGTCAGATTTAAATGTTAAACTTTTCGGGGACGAAGTTACGCAATATAAATCATAAAACCAAGTATTTTTAAGATTTTTAGCTGAAACTTTTTGTTAGTTCATTTTTTCTTAGTACCTTTGCACCCGCTTTTGATGCCCAGATGGCGGAATCGGTAGACGCGCTGGTCTCAAACACCAGTGGGGCAACCCGTGCCGGTTCGACCCCGGCTCTGGGTACGAGGTTTAAAAAAGCAAGTGCTGTGACTCATAAAGTTATAGCACTTTTCTTATATAGACATGCTGCTTACTTGTCTGAGCATTAGGGCGTCAAGGAAAAGAAAGGGCGGCATTTTTCCACAAAAAGTCAAATGATTTCGGGCAAAAATGAAAAAAGTGATGAAACTTTGTCATTGTTTTCGTAAAAAAGACTATCTTTGCACACAAAAATAAAATATTCACAGTAAAAAGACATACTACGATGAACAGAAAGTTTTTTGTCATACTCGCAAGCCTGCTTTTGTGTGCCTCATTCGTCGTCGCACAGGAAACGCAGAAAAGTGAACTACAGAAAAAGGCTGAGGCATTTGACCAACAGAAGGAAGTTGCCAAGGCCCGCTCCACGTTTATTCACGCTTTCAACGACTATGCCAGCAAGGGGCAGATGAAACCGGGTGTGGAGTGCGCTGCCAAAGCTGCAGCACTCTATTACAAGGAAAACTATTATAAGGAGGCCTTCGATCTGTTGCGCCTTGCCGATCAGAACATCGAGGCCAGTAAGCTGGACGCCAGTGGCAAGGCCGCGTTGCACTATCTGACGACCAAAGAGCGCATGCAGATGTACATCAAGCTGCACCGCAGTCCCAGTGCTGTTGAGCAGTTGGGCAGAATGGAGGCTTTCGCCAATCAGGCTGGTGACGAGGGCATCAAGGATGACCTGCTCTACAACAAGGCCATCTACTACTACACCTTCGGAATGAACGCGCAGGGCAATGCCCTGTTTAAGCAGATAGCCGACAAACTGACCAAGCAGAAAGAGTACGATAAGGTTGACGAGGTTTACAAGACGCTGATTGAAAGCGGCCGCAAGTCGGGCAATGCCAACATGGTGGCGCAGTCGTACAGCAGCTACATTGCTTGGAAGGACTCGGCTAACGCTCAGAAGGTTGCCGACGAAATCAATGCGCTGAAAGAACAGATTGCCACTCAGGAGGCTACCATTGCCGACAAAGACAGCTCGCTTACTACGCGCTGGATTACCATCGTCGGACTCGGCATTCTGGCACTGGCATTGGCTGCTGCACTGGCTATTGGAGCCGTTGTGCTGCTACGCTACATGCTGCTGAGCCGTAAGCAGAAAGGCGTCATTCAATTGGCAAACGAGAGCAACGCCCTGAAAGCAAAGTTTATCAGTAACATCTCGGCACAGATGGTTCCTACCCTGCAGAAGCTGGACGGTCGCCAGCCAGAAGTAAAGGCCCTGCTCGACTTCACCAGCCATATTCAGACGCTGTCGGAAATAGAGAACACGGCTGATGATGCTGTTGAGAAGACGGATACGCAAATACAACCTTTCTGCGAGGAGCTCATCAGTAAGATTCGCGACAAGGTAAGGCATGGCGTGGTTCTGACTGTGGACGCACCGAAGATGACTGCTCCAATCAATAAGGAATACGTGACGCACATTGTGAGCCACTTGCTTGACAATGCTGCTGAGTTTACTCCCGAGGGCGGAACCATCAAGCTGACATTCAAGAAGCGCGGGCCTAAAACCAACCAGTTTATGGTGGCCGACTCTGGCTGTGGTATTGCTGAGGAAAAGCGTGAAGACATCTTCAAACCGTTCCTCGAAGTGCACGACCTGACAAAAGGCGACGGTCTCGGACTGCCCATCTGTAAGCAAATGGCTCTGAAGATGAATGGCGACCTGACCATTGACCCTGAGTATAGCAAGGGCACCCGCTTCGTGCTTGAACTACATAATTAAGCCCAGCTCTTTAGCTGGGCTTAGCTTTTTTACTATTTATCTTTTATAGATCATCGGGAATTCCCAACTCCTTTTTTAAGGCGTCGGCCCATGCTTGATCGTCAAGGACCGCCTTGCCGTTTTCGGTGGACTTGGCAAATTCCTCGAAGTCATTCATTAGTTTCTCGAAAGGTTCATACTCTGTCTGAAGGCTCTTCATCTCATCAAGGATTTCAGTCATTTTGTCGGGCTCCTTCTCCATCTTTTCAACCATACCGGCAATCTTCAGGAGCATCGGCTTCAAAGCTACCATCATATCCTTCATGTTGGCCTTCCACTCGTCAACGCTCCAGTTGGCGCCCTCGGCTTTTGCCTTGGCCACGATGTCTTCAACGCTGAGCTGCGGGGTTTCTACTTGTTCGGCCTCAGCCTGACCAGCTTGGGCGGGAACCTCACTCTTTTGCTTGCACGAAGTCATACCCAGAGCCATGACGACGGCAACACCAAATACTACAAAAAGTTTCTTCATAATGTTAATTGTTTTGGGTTCAGACTGCAAATATAACAAATAATACGGCAACTTCCCCTGAACTTTAAGGATTATTAACCATAAGTTGGTGGCGGGTTAGTCTTCGTCTCTAATGACAACACTCCCTATATAATTGTTAATCACAGAAATCATCCTACACTTCCTGCACTTCCTACACCTGCGCAGGTGTAAGAAGTGCAGGAAGTGATAAAAAGTGCGAATAACAATTAGTATAGCAAAAACGGCCCGAATAATCGACAAAACCGTACTCTTTACAGGTCTTTGAAGGCTGGAACCGACACCTGAACCGACACCTGTGCATAAGGTGGGGGGGTACAAATAAAAGGCGGCGGTTTACGGGCAAAAGGCGGGGGGTTATGGACAAAAGGCGGCGGGTTTCGAATGAGTTGTAGATTGACACTGAGGTCTCTGGTTGTGAAAAAGGCCAGACTCCAACATCCGGAGTCTGGCCTTGATATTTGCGTTATGCGTTGTTCGGCTTATTTATGCCTGAGCAGGTTCTTCCTCGCGGATGGTCTTACCCATGGTGAGGTAAGCAACCGGAGCAGCAATGAAGAGCGACGACAGTGTACCGAAGATAACACCGAGAATCATGGCGAACGAGAAGCTGCGGATCGAGTCACCACCGAGGATGAAGATACAGAACAGCACAATCAAGGTCGTCACTGAGGTGTTGATGGTACGAGCCAGCGTCTGGTTCAGCGAGTCGTTGAACAGCGTCTGGCGGTCGCGCTTGCCGTAGAGCTGGATATTCTCACGGACACGGTCGAAGACCACCACCTTATCATTAATAGAGTAACCGATCACGGTCAGGATGGCACCGATGAACGTCTGGTCAATTTCGAGCGACATGGGTACCCAACCCCACAGTACACTGTAGAAGCCGATAACCACGAGGGCATCGAAGAACAGGGCGACGGTAGAACCTACCGAGAAGGCCACGTTGCGGAAGCGCAACAGAATGTAGAGGAAGATGGCAATCAGGGCAACGATGACCGAAATGATGGCACCGTGAGTGATGTCCTTAGCCACCGACGGACCGACCTTTGCCGACGAGATGATGGAACCACCCTCGCGGACATCGGGGTTCTTGAATGCGCTTACCTCAGCCTGGTTGATGAGACCGGCCTTCTTCAGGGCGTTGTAGAGAATGGTCTCTGCCTTGTCGTCAACCTCGGGGTTGTTCGACTCGATATCCCAGTTGGTAGAGATACGGACGGTCTTGCCGTCGGTACCGAGTGCGATGACGCTTGTGTTAGCCTCCTGGTTAGCCTTATCGCCGATGGTGTTGACGAAGGCACCGCTGAGGGCCTGGCGTACAGTCTCGACGGGAGTCTCCTTGTCGAGAACGACAACGTAGTTACGGCCACCGGTGAAGTCGATGCTCTGGCTCAGGCCGCGGACGGCGAACGAAACGCAGAAGATGATGGCGGCAACGCCCCAGATGATGAACGACTTCTTGTAGGCACCCATGAAGTTGATCTTCGGGTTCTTCATCAGGTTCTTGGAGTAGGCAGTCTCGAAGGTCAGGTTAGTCCACTTGTCCTTCTTCAGCATGTGCTCATAGACCAGACGGGTCAGGAACACGGCGGTGAAGAACGAGCAGAAGATACCGATGATCCAGGTGGTAGCGAAGCCCTTGACAGGACCTGTACCGATGAAGAGCAGGATGAAGCCGGTAATCAACGAGGTGACGTTTGAGTCGAAGATAGCCGAGAAGGCGTTCGAATAACCCTTGTTCAGAGCTTCCTTCACCTTCAGGCCCTTGCGCAGTTCCTCCTTCGTACGCTCATAGATAAGCACGTTGGCATCGACAGCCGTACCGAGCGTCAGCACGATACCGGCGATACCAGGCATGGTCAGTGCCGCCTGGAACGACGTCAGGATACCGAGCGTGAAGAACAGGTTGAACAGCAGGGCGCAGTCGGCCATAAGACCGGGAATCGGGCCATACAGCATAATCATGTAGATCATCAGCAGCACGAAGGCAACGATGAACGAGATAACACCCTGCTTGATGGACTGTGCACCGAGCGACGGGCCGACCACCTCTTCCTGCACGATGCGGGTCGGGGCCGGCATCTTACCAGAGTTCAGCGTGTTGGCAAGGTCCTTGGTGTCTTCGATGGTGAAGTTACCTGTAATCTGCGAGTTACCACCGTCAATCTGTGTCAGGATACGGGGAGCAGAGTAGACGGCATCGTCGAGCACGATGGCCACGGCCTTGCCGATGTTCTGCTTCGTAATCTGGCTCCAGCGGCGGGCACCGTCAGAGTTCATCTGCATCGACACACAGGGGTGACCCATCTGGTCGAAGTCGTCCTTACCGTTGGTGATGACGTCACCCTCTAACGGAGCGCGACCGTTGGGCTCGGTAATCTTCAGAGCATAGAGCTCGAAGATGTCGCCCTTGGTGTTCTGGCCTCCGAAGTCCTCGGGCTTGGCGCCCCAGCGAAGCTTCAGTTCAGCCGGGAAGATGGTTCTGGCGAGGTCGGAGTAGATAATCTTATTGATTTCTGCGGTGTCGCGGACGTTGGCATAACCAACCACAGCCAGGGTGTTGCCCTGAGTGGGCTGCAAGTATGTGAACAGGGGGTTCACCTTCTTTGACTCGGCCAGAGCCTTCTCGTCCTTACCGGCATCCTTCTTGGTCAGCTTGGCAGCCAGGTCGGTAGAGGCGGCCTTAGCAGTGTCGGCAGCTGCCACAGCAGTGGTGTCGGCAACTGCAACAGTGTCAGCAGGTGCGTCGCCACCAAGAACGGCGTACTTCTGGTTCAACTGAGCCAGCAGGGGAACAATCTCCTGTGAGTTGTAGGTCTCCCAGAACTCCAGATTGGCTGAACCCTGAAGGAGCTTACGTACACGCTCGGGCTCCTTGATACCAGGCATCTCGACCATGATGCGGCCCGACTGTCCCTCCAGCTTCTGGATGTTGGGCTGTACGACGCCGAACTTGTCGATACGGTTACGAACCACGTTGAACGAGTTGTCGACGGCCGACTGCACCTCAGCGCGCAGAGCACTCTCCACCTCAGAGTCGGTAGACTGCGTGCTCACCTTGCCCTTCATCTGCTGGGTAGCGAAGATGGCGGCAAGGGGACGACCGTTCGAATTCTGTTTCCAATACTTGATGAAGAGCGAGATAAAGTCGTCCTGACTGGTCTCCTCTTCCTTCTTGGCCTGCTCCATCGACTGCTTGTAGGCTGCATCCTGCTTGTGGTCGGCCAGCACATCGACGACGTCGGGCACTGACACCTCGAGGATAACGTTCATACCGCCTTTCAGGTCAAGACCCAGGCCAATTTCCATCTCACGGCACTGCTTCAGCGAGTAAATGCCCATGTAGACTTTCTCGTTGTTGATGCTGTCGAGATACTCCTGACCAGCTACCTCGCCCATGGCGGCGGCCTTACTTTCGTAGTGGCGCGTCACGAACGAGAAGGAGAGGTAGAAGCAGCATACCAGCACCAGAAGCACTGCAATAAACTTTACAATTCCTTTGTTTTGCATTTTTGTTATTTATAATAATTATTTATTTATATGCGCATTTGAGCCTGCAAATATACACATTTTTTTATGGCTGGGAAAATTTCTTGGCGTTTTTCGTACATTTTTTAATAATTATCCTGCATTTTTAGCCAACAAACTATCGGATAATGGTCTGAAAGGTCGTTTTTTGAATCGACGTAACAATTATAGGGTGTAAAGTCAGACGAGCATAAAATATGGTCGATTCGCACCCAAAATCCTTTCTGATTATATGACAAACCAATGCCTCGGCCCGACTCCTTGAAGCAGTCAGTAAGTCCCTGGGCGATGGTTCGGCGAACGTATGAGATAGGGGTGTCGTTGAAGTCGCCACAGACGATGGTGGGATAGTGGCTGTGCTCTTCGATATAACGGTGAACGGCATCAGCCTGTGGGGCACGCCTTGCTGACGTCTTTCCCAACTTGTCAATAAGCATCATCGACTCGGCTCGAGCCGTGTCGCCCTTCATCTCACCTTTGATGATGCTATTATAACGCGACCGTTCTTCCTTGGTCAAGTGGGTACATTCCAAGTGGTTATTGATGACCAGCAGGGTGTCCTGACCTTTCTGAAGATAGTAGGCCACAGAACCATTGCCCGTTGAGGGATAATGTATGCGTTCCTTGCGCAGAATAGGATAGCGGGTATGAATGCCGACACAGTTGTTACCCGCATCACTGATGGCGAGCAGCGTTGTATCGTTATAAGGGTAGATGCTGGCGTATTTTTTCATCAGTGACATCTGCTGCGTGCCATTATCTTCCTGAATACAGACAATGTCAGCATCCTGAGTTTTGATATATTCCAGAATCTTGTCGAACACGTCACCATATCTGCCCGCGCCGTTGTATGAACACACGTTATACGACATTAGCTTGACACTTACATCAGGCAAGTCCTGCCGAAGATTCAGCGGTATGTATGTACTAATAGGTATATACGCGAGGAGGAACCCAGCTATGGGAATCCACGACTTGCGCCACTTGAAGGCAAGCCAGAAAAAGAGAAACAGCAAATTGGCAAGCAGAAAAACGGGAAAGACCATGCCAAGACACGACAGGGAAGGATGACTCTCGGGATTGATCCTGTCCGAGAACCCAGCCATCAGCATTAGGACTACCGTAACCCAGTTAGCCCCTGCTACAAGATTAACGGTAAACTGTTTCAGTAGCTTAATCATAAGTTACGGCTGGCATCAAACAGCCTTTGCTTTTCTTCCTTGGTCAGACTGTCGTATCCACTCTTTCGGATTTTGTCAAGAATGGCGTCTATCTCGTCTTGGTTCTGCTTCTTACGAATATTATAATCGCGGTCAGCCTCCTTCGACCCGCCCTGTTCGGCGTGCATGTTGGCATTCCCACTAGGATGGTGCTTTTCAAAGTTGCGCTTCAGCCTGTCGAAAAACTCTTGTCCGCCAGAACGGTTCATACTCGAGTTAGGATGCTTGTTCCAATAGCGTATCATGAGGAAACCGAACAGCATACCGCCAAGATGGGCCATGTGGGCCACGCCATCGCCTGATGAACTCATGGCCATAAACAGTTCGATGGCAACATATCCGCAGACGAACCACTTGGCCTTGATGGGAACAGGAAGCGGAAAGATGAAGATGCGTTCATTAGGGAAAATCATGCCAAAGGCTAACAAAATACCGTAAACTGCACCCGAGGCACCAATAGTAGTCCAAAGATTAATGTAAGCATCAGTTGTCATCTGTTGGCCACCGACATTCACGTATTGGTAGTCTGCGAGATTCTCAAAAGCATAGTTGGCATACTGTACCAGCTCTTGCATCAAGCCAGCACCAATGCCGCACAAAATGTAATAAAAAAGGAATTTCTTCGCACCCCAGACGTTCTCGACGACAACGCCAAACATCCAAAGGGCAAACATATTGAAAAAAATGTGCGTCCATCCACCATGCAGAAACATATAAGTAATAAACTGATGGACATGAAAGTCGCTGGCCATAAAAAAATGAAGGCCACCCCAGTCAGCCAAGACCGACTGCTCTGGGTAACTGGGATTCATAATCAGTTGAGCCACGAAAGCCAAGAAGTTGACAATGAGTAAATTCTTGGTGACGATGGGTATGTTGCGAAACATCTTTATTTCTTACTATTTAGCGATTTACTATTTGAAATTCATATCTCGTCGCGAGCGGTTTAGTCGCTTCTCGGGCGCAAAATTACTAAAAATATCCGTTTTTTTGCGTAAAAACACCCTTAAACCGATTATTTTTCACTAAAAAAGCAATTTTTTCCAATTTTTTGTTGTTTTTCTAAATACTTTACCCTATATTTGCGGTGAAATTCAGAACAAAAAGCATTTTTTATCATTTATAAATCTTTTAAATTAGTAGAATTATGAACAAAACAGAATTGGTAGAGAAGATTGCAGAAGGTGCTGGTCTCTCAAAGGTAGACGCAAAGAAGGCTCTTGACGCCACAATTGCAGCTATTAAGGACGCTCTCGTAGAAGGCGAAAAAATCGCTCTCGTGGGTTTTGGAACATTTAGTGTCAGCGAGCGCCCCGCTCGTGAGGGTATCAATCCTGCCAACGGACAGAAAATCACCATTGCCGCTAAGAAGATTGCCAAGTTTAAGGCTGGTGCAGACCTTGCTGATGCCCTGAACTAATTTTGTAAGAAAAAATCATAGCTTTATGCGGCTCCACTGGAGCCGCATTTTTTGTTTTATACATACACTTATAACGACCGAATTCACATTAAAATATTAAAAAGTCAAAGAAATATTCTGCCAATTCAAAATTACTTTGTACCTTTGCAGCGTAAAATAAATAACAAACGAAATGAAGTATAGCTTAAAAAAGAATGCTTATCCGATTTTGATTGGTCTTTCGCTTTTCACCTCTTGTAAGACTCCGACTGATATTGCTTATTTGCAGGATGCTATCGAAAATGTTCCCATTCAGACTCAGTCCGATGGTAACATCCGCTTCCTTCCAAGCGACAAACTCAGTATTTACGTCCATAGTCGTGACCCGCAGCTGATGCAGTTGTTTAATATCTCACGAAATGGTACCAGTGGCGGCGGCAGCGGCAATTCCTCGTACTATACTGTTGACAGAAATGGCGAGATAGACTTCCCCGTCCTGGGAAAAATCAAGATTCAAGGCTTTACCCGCGACGAAGTGGCCCAAATCGTCAAGAATGCTCTTCTTGAAAAGAACTTGTGTAAAGACCCTGTCGTGACCGTTGAATTCTATAACATGAACTTCTACGTGCTTGGTGAGAGTGGCGCCGGTGCAAGGCCCATCATCAAGGATAAGATCACCGTGCTTGAAGCCATCTCGCTCTCTGGCGACCTCAACATCAACGGCCTTCGCAAGAACATCATGGTGCTGCGCCAAGAGGGCGACCACCAGATTCCCTATCGCGTAGATCTCACATCGGCAAATAACATCTATAATTCGCCTGTCTACTATATTCGCCAGAACGATATCGTCTACGTTGAACCGAACAACAAGACCAAGCGCAGCAGCACTGTGATGGGCTCAAGCGCCTATACCCCCAGCTTCTGGTTGGGCATGTTCTCAGCTGGCGTTTCAACCTACCTGCTCGTTGACCGTTTAGTGAAATAATCAAAACAAAAACTTATGGCATCTTCAGTAACAACGTCTACAATGACGACGATAAGTCGCCGCATAAAAACCGACGACTCAATCAGCATCAAGGATATGCTGATGATTTGCCTGCGCTACTGGCCTTGGTTCGTCCTTTCTGTCTTTGTCATCATGGGTGCAGTGACTCTCTATCTGCTCTCCACTCCACAGGTCTATACCCGTACAGCCTCCATCCTCGTCAAGAGTGGCAGTAACCGCCGAAACAGCGAGATGCGTATGTACGAAGAACTAGGTGTAGCCAACCTCACCTCCGACATCAATGACGAGATGGTGGCCATCCATTCACCGGCAGCCGTCTACGATATGGTGAAACGCCTTCACCTTGACGTGGACTACAAGCGCCCGGGTTTCTTCCGTGACCAGACGCTATTTGCTAATTCGCTGCCCGTGGAAGTCGTCTTTGAGGACATCAAGGACAACGAGACCGCGTCGTTCACCCTGAAGTTGGCGGGCAATGACAAGGTGACTATCGACAACATGGTGTTCTGCGGTCGTGAGATAGGCGGAAGTTACAAGATGGAAATGAATAAGCGCTACAAGTCGCCATTTGGCATCATTTCCATTCGTCCCGCCCTTGGCTACAGAAAGGGAATGAAGGACGAGATAGAAGTCAAACGCAGCAGCTACTTAGCGGCTGCCGGCAGCTTTGGCAGCCGTATTTCGGCTTCCTTGCAGTCAGAGGCATACAACATCATCGATATTCGCTGCTTAGACGTCAACACATCCCGTGCCGACAATATTCTCAGTACGATGATAAACATCTACAACGAGAACTGGGTCAAGAACCGCAACCAGATCAGTGTTTCTACCAATGAGTTCATCAAGGAGCGCCTGGCCGTCATTGAGCAGGAACTGGGGCATGTCGACAAGAACATCTCTGACTACAAGAGTGTACGAGCCATGCCGAGTGTCGACGCCGTTGCCGGCGAGGCTATGGGTCAGCGCAGCTCTGCCGAGGCTGAGAGCCAGCAGCTCAACAACCAGCTCTACATGGTGAAATACATTCGCAACTACATCTCTGACGACAGCCACGCCAACCAGCTTCTGCCTGCCAGCAGCGGCATTGGCAATTCGGCCACAGAGGCCCAGATTGCCGAATACAACAACAAGCTGCTCCAGCGTAACAACCTTGTGGCCAATTCCAGCGAACAGAATCCGCTGGTGCAGGACATGGATGTCTCCCTGCAGAACATTCGCAGTGCCATCCTGAGCTCTCTTGATAATACACAGGCCACCCTGAACATTCAGCTCCGCAACGTGCACGCTGTCCAAGGCCAGGCCATCGCCAAGCTGACGGCAAACCCGCAGCAGGCCAACGACCTGTTGTCGATAGAGCGCCAGCAAAAGGTGAAGGAGAGCCTCTACCTCTTCCTCCTGCAAAAGCGTGAAGAGAACGAGCTGAGCCAGGCATTCACGGCCTACAACACGCGCATCATTGCCAACCCTTACGGCAGCAGCGTACCTACGTTTCCGCGCCGCAACAACATCCTGCTGACGGCCTTCGCCATAGCCCTGGCACTGCCCGCTGCCTTCTTCATCATTCGTGAGGTGAGCAATTCCAAGGTCCGTGGGCGCAAGGATCTTGAGGGTCTGTCGCTTCCGTTCATTGGCGAACTGCCCTTATGGAAACCAAAGAAAGGCGAGGAGGACAGCGAGAATTACCACATCGTAGTGAAGCAGCACAAGCGTGACCTCGTCAACGAGGCTTTCCGCGTAGCGCGTACAAACCTGGAATTCATCATCAACCCCGAGAAAAAGTGCAAGCTGATTATGCTCACGTCGTTCAACCCAGGCTCTGGCAAGACGTTCATTTGTGCCAACATGGGCGCGTCGTTCAGCATTCGAGGCAGCCGCGTCATTTGCGTCGACCTCGACATGCGCCGTTCCTCTTTGTCAGAGCTGGCCGGTTCTCCGAAGAAAGGCATTGCAGACTACTTAGGCAGTAGAATCGACGATTTCCGTTCGATTATTTACCGTCATGAGGAGTCTGGGGTTGACTTCCTCCCCGTGGGAAAGACCCCTCCCAACCCTACGGAGTTGCTCTACTCACCAAGGCTGAAGCCTTTGCTCGACCAGCTGCGTCAAGAGTATGACTACGTGTTTGTCGACTGTCCGCCGGTTGAGATTGTTGCCGACGCCACCATTATCAGCCATGAGTCAGACATCACACTCTTCGTCATCCGTGCCGGCATGCTCGAGCGCGCCATGCTGCCCGAACTGGAGAAGTGCTACGAGGAGAAGAAGTATAACAACATGGCCATGATTCTGAATGGTACCGATGCCACCAACGGCTACGGCTATCATCGCTACGGCTATGCCTACGGACGCTATGGCTACGGCTATGGTCGCTACGGTCATCGTTACGGCTATGGCTACTATGGCGGCAGCAAACAGAAGGGCAGCAATAAGAGTACGAAGGAAACTAAGTCGTAATGTGGCCTTTTAGGAAAAAGCGCTATTCCTTGATTGACAGCGGTCTGCTTCAGGGCATGACCGACTGTCATTCGCATATTCTCCCTGGCGTTGACGATGGCATACAGAGTGAGGAGAAGTCTCTACAGGCCTTGCAGAGTCTCTACGAACTGGGTATCCGAGAGTTCTGGCTTACACCGCATATCATGGAGGATATTCCAAACACGCCTGCCGACCTGAAAGCACGCTTTAAGGCTTTGAAGGAAAAGATTCCAGAACCAGGCATCAGAGACGCCATTCATCTTGCTGCAGAGCACATGATAGACAGTCTCTTTGTGCGTCGATTGGCTGAGAATGACGTTTTGCCCTTCACACCTGACCACCTCCAGACGCCTCTTATCCTTGTTGAGACCTCCTATTACAATCCGCCGGTACGTCTCTGGGAACTCCTGGAGGAAGTTCGCCGCAAGGGCTATGTGCCGCTTCTGGCTCATCCTGAACGCTATGCCTATATGTTCAAGCCCGACTACGAGCGGTTGACGGATATGGGTGTCCTGCTTCAGCTAAACGTCCTCTCACTTGCCGGTGCATACGGAGAGGGTGCCCGCCAGAAAGCCCTCCGACTGCTCCATACCGACAGCTATTCCTATGTAGGCACAGACCTTCACAACCTTGACGATTTTCTTGATTACGCATACGACGAATGTCTTACCAAGAACGATATAGAAGCGCTCAAGACAATCATCGACAACAACGAAAGAGGTGACTCCGACTGACAGGGAGCCACCTCTTTTAGCATGATAAGCAGTTTCTTTCTTACTTAGGCTGCTTGCCGATATAGGCCAGAATACCGCCGTCGACATAGAGCACGTGGCCATTGACGGCATCAGAGGCGTGCGATGCCAGGAACACGGCGGGACCGCCCAGTTCCGACGGGTCGAGCCAGCGACCAGCGGGCGTCTTGGCGCAGATGAACGAGTCGAACGGGTGACGGCTGCCATCAGGCTGACGCTCGCGCAGCGGGGCTGTCTGAGGCGTAGCGATGTAGCCCGGGCCAATGCCGTTGCACTGGATGTTGTACTCGCCATACTCCGAGCAGATGTTGCGTGTGAGCATCTTCAGACCACCCTTGGCGGCAGCGTAGGCCGAGACGGTCTCACGGCCCAGCTCCGACATCATCGAGCAGATGTTGATAATCTTGCCCTCGCGGCGCTCCATCATCTCGGGGATAACAGCGCTGGAGCAGATGAACGGACCGACGAGGTCGATGTCGATGACCTGCTGGAACTCCTCGCGCTTCATCTCGTGCATGGGGATGCGCTTGATGATACCGGCGTTGTTGACGAGGATGTCAATCTGGCCTACCTCCTTGTGGATGGTCTCCACGAGAGCCTTTACATCGTCCTCCTTAGTAACGTCGCAAACGTAGCCCTTGACGTTCTCGATGCCAGCCTCCTTGTAGTTGTCAAGTCCGCGCTGCAGGGCAGCCTCGTTGATGTCGTTGAAGATGATGGTCTTTGCGCCGGCGGCCACGAAAGCCTTGGCGATGTTGAAACCGATACCGTAGGAAGCGCCGGTAATCCAGGCGTTCTTACCCTCTAATGAAAAAATGTTTGCCATAACTGTTGTTATTTTAAATCTGTTATAATAGAAAAGTCTTGGTCTCCGTAGTCAAGGTTCTCGCCTGCCATGCCCCAGATGAACGTGTAGTTGTGGGTGGCGGCAGCCGAGTGGATGCTCCATTCGGGCGAGAGGACGGCCTGCTCGTTGTGCATCCAGAGGTGGCGCGTCTCTTGCGGCTCGCCCATAAAGTGGCAGACAGCCTGGTCTTCAGGCAGCTCAAAGTAGAAATAGGCCTCCATTCGGCGGCTGTGGACGTGTGCCGGCATGGTGTTCCACACCGAACCAGGAGCCAGTTCCGTCATGCCCATCTGCAGCTGGCACGTCGGAAGCACCTGGTTGACGAGCATCTTGTTGATGCTGCGCTCGTTCGACATCTCCAGACTGCCCATGTGGGCCACCACGGCGTCCTGCTTCGTCACCTTGCGGCAGGGGTAGGTGGCATGAGCCGTCGCTGAGTTGAAATATAGCTTGGCAGGCTGCTGTGGGTCGTCCGAGGCAAACACGACATTGCGGTTGCCCCGACCTATATAGAGCGCCTCCTTGTATTGCAGAGTAAAAACCTCATCGCCCACGCGAACCTTGCCCGTTCCACCTATATTATAAATACCCACTTCGCGCCGCTCCGTGAAGAAGTCGGCCTTCAGCGGGTCGATGGCCTCTAACGGCAGCTCCTCGCCGACGGGCATGGCACCGCCCACCACCATGCGGTCGTACATAGAATAGACCATGTTCACTTCTTCGGGGACGAAGAGGCTTTCAATAAGAAAGTCACGGCGCAGCCGCGCAGTATCGTAATGTTTAAAGTCTTCTGGATTGGTAGCGTAGCGTAGTTCGTAGTTTGTCTTCATCAGTTTTAGAAAGAGTTAGTAATATAGATGGAAAAAGAGTTGGACGACTCGGATTCGAACCGGGAATGACAGAACCAAAACCTGTAGTGTTACCATTACACCATCGTCCAATCAGCAAATGCGGCTGCAAAGGTAGGAAAAATTTGGCATACCGCCAAATTTTTCCTGTCATTTCTTATTTTACTATCAGCAGATAGTAGCTTTTCTTGCCTTTCTGGGCCAGCAGATACTTGCCGTCAATGAGGTCGTCGGCAGTGATGGGGCGCTGCGGGTCGGTCAGTTTCTCCTTGTTCAGGCTGACGCCCCCGCCCTGCACCATCTTGCGCATCTCGCCCTTTGACGGGAACACCGGCGCAGCAGCCGTAAAGAGTTCAATAGCCGGCTGTCCCAGCTGGTCGCGCCCTATCTCGTGGTGCTCGACTCCGTCGAACACATCCAGGAACGTCTGCTCGTCGAGCCGCTCTAAAGCCTCCTTAGTCGACTTGCCAAACAGAATGTTAGAGGCCTCGATGGCCATGTCGAGATCGGCCTGCGAGTGAACCATTACCGTGACCTCCTCAGCCAGGCGGCGCTGCAGCACGCGTCGGCCGGGATCCTGTCGGTGCTCCTCGGTAAGGGCATCGATGGTCTCCTTGTCAAGCGAGGTGAAAATCTTGATATAGCGCTCGGCATCCTCGTCGCTGACGTTGAGCCAGAACTGGTAGAACTTATACGGCGTAGTGCGCTTCGGGTCGAGCCAGATGTTGCCGCTCTCGGTCTTGCCGAACTTCTTGCCGTCGCTCTTCGTGATGAGCGGACAAGTCAGCGCAAACGTCTCGACCTCGTTACCCAGCGTGCGGCGAATCAGCTCCGTACCCGTAGTCATGTTGCCCCACTGGTCGTTACCGCCCAGTTGCAGCTTCACGCCCTTGTGCTGGTAGAGGTACAGGAAGTCGTAGCCCTGCAGCAGCTGGTAGGTGAACTCCGTGAAGCTGAGTCCGTCGCGGGCTGTACCGTTCAGGCGCTGCTGCACCGAGTCCTTGGCCATCATATAGTTCACGGTGATATGCTTACCCACCTCGCGGGCGAAGTCGAGGAACGTGAAGTCCTTCATCCAATCATAGTTGTTAACCATCTCGGCACGGTTGTCAGCCCCCCCTACGGCCCCCGAGGGGGCTTCATTAGTTTTGTCAGTAGAGGCTATCGTGTCCCCCTCGGGGGACGAAAGGGGGGCTCCAAAGTCGAGGAACTTGGCCACCTGGGCCTTGATGCACTCCTGGTTGTGGCGCAGCGTCTCGTCGTTCAGCAAGTTACGCTCCTGCGACTTGCCGCTGGGGTCGCCAATCATGCCCGTGGCACCGCCAACGAGGATGATGGGCTTATGGCCGCAGCGCTGCAGGTGGCGCAGCATCATAATGCCGCAGAGGTGGCCAATGTGCAGCGAGTCGGCAGTGGGGTCAGTGCCCAAGTAGGCCGTCACCATCTCCTTCTGCAGCAATTCTTCCGTACCCGGCATCATCTGTGCCAACATTCCGCGCCAGCGGAGCTCTTCAACAAAATTCTTTCTCATTTTCTTCTGTATGTCTTGAAATCGGCTGCAAAGGTACTGTAATTCGGGCGATTATCCCAATCAGCACAAGTCTATTTAGCATATTTTAAATCTTTCTATTTCACACACCGCAGGTTCTTCTGCAACTGAGCCGTAGAACTGGCACCTACCAGCACGCTCGTTACTCCAGGCTGGTCGAGAATCCAGGAAAGGGCCATCTCAGCAAGAGTCTCGCCACGGTCTTGCGCCTCCGCATTCCAGCGGCGCAGTTTCTCCAGTAGTTCGTCGGTTAGCATGTCTGGTCGCAGGAACTTGCCCTTCGACATTCTCGAGTCTTCAGGCACACCATTAAGATAACGGTCGGTGAGCAGTCCCTGAGCCAGTGGCGAGAACGAAATGAAGCCCACGCCAGCCTCGCGGCAGAGATCAAGGATACCTTCTTCCTGCGGTTCGCGGTCGAGCATGTTGAGCTTGCCCTGATAGATAAGACAGGGCACGTCGCGCTCCTTCAGGTATCTGAAAGCCGTACGCGTGGCCTCCAACGGCCATCGTGAGATACCGACATAGAGGGCTTTGCCACTGCGCACCACGTCGACCAGAGCCTGCAGTGTTTCTTCAAGCGGCGTCTCAGGGTCGTAACGATGACTGTAGAAAAGGTCAACATAGTCAAGATGCATGCGCCTGAGCGACTGGTCGAGACTGGCCATAAGATACTTGCGCGAACCCCAGTTACCATAGGGTCCGGGCCACATGTCGTAGCCAGCCTTGGTCGATATAAACAACTCGTCGCGGTAGGGACGGAAGTCGTCGTCCATCAACCGTCCCATCGTCTCCTCGGCTGAACCATAGGGGGGGCCGTAGTTGTTGGCCAAGTCGAAGTGAGTGATACCATGGTCGAAGGCATAGTGAGTAATCTCACGGCTGCGCTCGTAGGGGTCGACGCCACCGAAGTTATGCCAGAAACCCAATGAAACTTTGGGCAGTAAAACGCCCGAGCGGCCACACCGCTCATATTGCATCCCGTTATTATAGCGCTGCGGGTCAGCAAAATAGTTCTCCATATTCTTAGTTTACAAAGGTATTAAATAGCTACCGAAAAACAAAACTTTAAAAAATAGGATAATCATATTTAAGTTATTTTAAAACCTTTTTTATATGTAAAATGATTTACTAAAAATACCGTCACATCCGTCACCACACTGTAACACGCTCATTTTCAGCGGGTATGATGGTGACGGATTGTGGTGACGGGTGACGGATAGACAATGCTTCAAGACAACAACATCGACCATTGAAAAGATTCACGGCCAATGAACAAACATTCACGGCCAATGAATGTTTTTGACATACAAGCGTAAGCGTATCCGCTTTAGCATCTAACCTTGGCCATAGGTAGCCTTCCATCTGTCAGGCAGCAGTTCCCTGTACCTTGCTATAGGAGTGTTGGGCGGCAGTGCCGCAGCCTTGTTGATAACATCT
>JAEEGJ010006396.1_pt1 | contig 35371 bp, 21 predicted proteins | sample 8958761 | NCBI WGS metagenome assembly JAEEGJ01 (sample SAMN16246546, study PRJNA631951) | gut metagenome | biome: gut microbiome; feature: rumen; material: RS-attached | host: Bos | place: Iran: Karaj | collected 2018-10
AGGCTTCTCCCACGGGAACGCCGTTCTTGTAGTTGAAGTAGTCAAACACGGCGCCGAAGGGGAGGGTCTTGGCCTCTTCCAGCAGGGCCAGCCGCTGGAAGCCCTTGCCGGCGTCCTCGTATTCGCGGAGCTTCTTCAGGGGCTCCAGGAGGGCGCTCAGCACGCACTTCTGCGTGGCGCGGGTGCCAATGACATAAGCGCCAATACGGTTGATGGCGGCGTCAAAGTAATCCAGACCAATGTGGCTGCGGCTCAGGGCATCGGCCCGCACAATCTCCTTGAACAGGTCCAGGGTCTGGTCGTTCATAATGGTCACGTGGTCGGAGTCCCAGCGGATGGGGCGGGAGACGTGCAGCATGAGTTCGGGGACGAACAGCAGCAGGGACGCCACCATATCGGCCACGTTCTCCGTCATCTCATAGTGGCCGGTATCCAGGGTGTACATAAGCTTGCGGGTGGCGCAGTAGCTGGCCACAAAGTCGTGGGAACCAACGGTATAGCTCTCGAGGCCGATGCCAAAGAGTTTGGCCTCCAGGCAGGTCTTCATACCGGGAAGGTCCTCCTTCAGGATCTCGTCCAGGGACTCGGCAAAGATCTCACGGTAGCGCTTGCGCTCCACGGTCTGGTCCTTGGAGCCGTCGTGCACCCAGATGTTCATAATGCAGGGGTCGTTCTGGGCCTTGCCCATAGCATCGGCTATGCGGCGGCAGCGCTTGGTGTGCTCAATCCAGAAGTCACGGATGCCCTTGTCGGGATTGGACAGGGAAAGGTCTCCGCTCTTGGGATGGGAGAAGGAGGTGGAGTTGAAATCCAGCTTGAGGTTGTTCTCCTTGGCCCACTCAATCCAGCTCTGGAAGTAGCGGACATCCACCTGGTCGCGGTCTACGAACTTGCCGCCGAAATCTCCGTAGATTTCGTGCAGGTTAAGGCGGTGGCTGCCGGCGATGAGGCTCTTGGCAAACTTGACATCGGCCCTTACCTCATCTATATTCCGTGCGCGGCCGGGATAGTTGCCGGTGGTCTGGATGCCGCCGGAGAGGGCTTGGTTGCGCTCGAAACCCACCACGTCATCGGTCTGCCAGCAGTGCAGGGAGATGGGCGTCTTCTCCAGCGTTTCAATGGCTTTGTCAGTATCTACGCCAACAGCGGCATAACGCTCCTTGGCCAGCTCGTAAGCTTTGAGAATCTGTGCTTCTTTCATTGTATTTCAATTTTAATTGTTTGACGGATGGTAGGTTTTGACGGCAAAAGCCCGGGCAATCATTTGACGCATCTCCCAGCGGTCCTTCACCAGACCGGCGGCCTTGGCCTGTATCATCACGTTGCCAATGGCAGTGGCTTCGGTGGGGCCGGCCACTACGGGAAGGCCTATGGCATTGGCCGTCCACTGGTTCAGCAGCTCGTTGGCCGAGCCGCCGCCAATGATGTGCAGCTTTTCAATCTTGTAGGGAGCAAAGCTCTGCAGGCTCCCCAGCACCTGGGCGTATTTTTCGGCCAGGGAATGGTAGATGCAGGAAACGATCTGTGCATCGGACAGATTCTTCACTTCGTTCAGAATGACACCCCTGTCATCCTGAGCGGAGCGAAGGATCTCTTCCACCATATTGGCGGGGTTGGCAAAGCGGGAATCGTCGGGATCGATTCGGCCCTGGAAGCCGGCTTCGGCCTGGGCCATTTCCACGAGCTCCGCGTAGGAGTAGTCTTTTCCTTGGGCCTTCCAAATCTTTCTGCTCTGCTCCAGCAGCCACATACCGGTGATGTTCTTGAGGAAGCGGGTCGTACCCTCGATGCCGCCTTCGTTGGTAAAGTTGAGGCGGGCCGATTCTTCGTTGATGATGGGGGAGGGGGCTTCGATGCCCATCAGGCTCCAGGTGCCGCTGGAGAGGTAGGCGAAGTGCTCGTCAGTGGCCGGGACGGCGGCAATGGCCGAAGCGGTGTCGTGTCCGGCCACCGCAATGACCGGAATGCCCTTGAACTCGCCAATCTTTACGCCGGGCTGGACAATGGGCAGGAGCACATCGGCCCGGATTCCCAGTTTTTTCAGCAGCTCCTTGTTGAACTGCCGGGTATTCTGGTCCATCATACCGGAAGTGGAGGCAATGGTGTATTCGCACACCTTCTTGCCGGTGAGCATATAGGAGAGAAGGTCCGGTACAAAGAGAATCTCCTTGGCGTGGCGCAGAGGCGCAAAGTCTTCCTGCGTCTGGGCATAGAGCTGGAAGATGGAGTTGAAATTCATAATCTGGATGCCCGTAGCGGCATACAGATTCTCCCGGGGTACGGTCTGGTAAACCTTCTCCGGAATGCCTTCCGTGTAGGGATCGCGGTACGCACGCGGGTTGCCCAGCAGGGATCCGTCGTCCGCCACAAAGCCAAAGTCCACGCCCCAGGTATCTATGCCTATGGAGTCAATCCGGACGCCCTCCTGCTCCAGCTGGGAGAGGCACTTTCTGAAATGCTCGTAGATGGCTACTATATCCCAGTAATACTTGCCCTGCAGCTCAATGATGCCGCTGGGAAAACGGTAGACTTCCTTCATTTCAAAGGAGCCGCCCTCAAAGGTGGCCAGAACAGCGCGGCCCGATGTGGCGCCGCAGTCAAAGGCCAGGAATGTATGCGTAGGGTTCATAGTTTACAGAGTAAGGTTATTCTTTCCGGATGAGGCCTGACGGCTGGGCATAGAGGGAACCTGCCAGAAGCACAAATGCAGCAGACAGTATCAGTTTTAGTGTTTTCATATAATACAAAGATACGAAATACAATCTAAAAACCCCAATAATGTATTGCGCTGGCATTCAAGTCTGTGTGAGCCAGCGAGTTAATGCAACGGACGGGTACCGTCTGGGTATCCGTCCGTTGAGATAAGGCGTTATTAATGAGCAGTTTGACTGCCAGGCGCTACTGTACGTAAATCAGTTTTTTGGTCTCGGGATCTCTGCGGAACTGCTTGAAGTAGTCCCACATAATGCGGGCGGTGGGCTGGAAGTTCCAGTGACCGTAATTGACCACGGCCACAACCTTGATGAGGGGAACGTTCCCCTTGTACAGCTGGCCGGTCTCAATCACAATGCCGTCTCCCTTGTTGGTGACGATGGTCTCACGGTCCTGCATCTTCTGGGCAAACACGGGATCCACGGAGAAATCCAACTCATCCACTACCTCCATACCGTTCATCTGCTCGTAGGTGTTCCAGGCGTTGAGGTAGTTGTTGTTTTTCCAGTTGTCGGGTTTGATATACGGGACCACGTTGTCCTTGGTGCCCAGCACGGAGCAGTAGGGCATTTCCACGGCGCCGCGCTTCTGGGTGGCTTCGTCCCAGAGGATGTCCTTGGTGGTGTAGCCCTTGAAGGGGCCGCCGAAGATGCCGCCCGAGTGACCGCCCACGGCGGCAAACACGTGCGATTTCTTGATGCCCAGGGCGGTGGCGGTGATGGAACCGGCACTCAGGCCCTCTGCGTACACGCGGGAAGGATCCAGCTGCGGATACTTGCCAAAGAGCTGGTACAGAACGGATTCAATGCCGTCGTGGCCCATAGCCTGGTAGTTGGGACTGCCTTGCCATTCCATTTCCACCACAAAGAAGCGGTCTTCGGCCGCTACCTGGATGAAGCCGGAAGTTTCGGCCTGGGTGCGGGGGTCGTTGGTGTTACCGTGCAGGAGCACCATCACGGGAACGCTCTTTTCCGGAGCGCCTTCCAGGAGTTCCTCGGGCCAGTATTCGTACCAAAGCTGCTTGGTGTCCTTGCCGGTGGGCAGCTCCACGATGATGCGCTTGATGCCCAGCGATTCGCAGTCCAGATACGGCTCCAGCTCATAGGAACCGTACTCTCCCAGCTTGGCACCCTCATAGTGCGTGTGGTTGTAATTATTATAGCGGTAACAGCGGCCCAGTACCTGCTTCCAGGCATCGGCAAAGATTTCTTTCAAAGGGGCCGAAGCAGGATTGACCACCACCTTCATCAGGGGTTCATCGGCGTGAACGGCTGCCAGATAGGGCTTGGCCGCTTTGGCAGCACCCTTGCCGGCCACATAGGCGGGAACGCCGGCGGGATCCACGCTCTTGCCGGGCTTGCCGCCAATGGTGAGGATGCCGGAAACCTGGCCGGCCGCCTTGGGAGCCAGCACCTGGTTCACAAAGGTGGCACCGTTGCCAATGCCCACAATCTTGAGGTTGCCGGGGCCGCGGAAGCGGTTGAACAGTTTGGCAAAGGCTTCAAAATCGGCCTCTTGTGCATACTTCTCTCCGGTGGGATTGATCACCAGGGCCGTGCCGTAGTTGTCGTCCAGGAGTTGCTGGATTTCCAGCGAGGCCACCAGCGCTTCTGCAGCGGCTTTGTCCAATTTGGTGTCCGGATAAATGAAGAACGTTGGCGTGAAATTGTAGGAGCGGCCTTCTGCGCGGGTGGGACCGCCATAGGCAATGGAGAAGGAGGCCCGCTGGGTAAATACCACATTCTCGGGCTCGGGCATACCGGGCTGTGCCAGGGCCGAAAAGCCCAGCAGCAGGCAGGCAATAAAGGGGATGATCTTTTTCATTTCAGTGCGTTTGTGTCTGTCCAAAGGTACAAAATTAAATTTGAGAAATGTACGCGTTTTTACAAAGAATTGTTGGCTTTTGACGCAAGGCTCAAAAGACTCAACTAATTTTGTGTCAGAAATCAACCGGATGGCTGATGCATTATTAAGAAATTTTGTTATTTTTGCAACAAGTGTATTTATAGTCCCAAGAAGTTTAAGTCTGAAGCCCTATGAAACAGAAGAAAAGCCTCATCATCATTGTGGTCTCGGTTATTGCCGTTTGCCTTCTCGGAGTTATTGCCTCTCAGGTATTTGATTGGCCCGTCAATCTGGACCAAACCAGCGGTAATGTAGCCAAGTCCTCCCGCTTCTCCCGCAAGACCGCCCAGGAAGCTACCAGCAATATGCAGGAGCTCCTCCTGAACGACGAAGACTACAAGAACGGCCTGGTTGCCGCTTATCTGGTTATGAAGACGCGCGCGCAGCAGTTTGGTGCTCTGGTAGATATGTCGGAAGAAGTAGCCGGCAATATCCCCGAGTTCAAGTCCGTGCTTAAAGATATGAAGGCTGCCCGTCCTATGGTAGAGAATGTATGCACTTCTATGGACAAGGCCGGTGCAGATCTGAACGCCGCCCTGGGTGGAGAAACTCCCAAGGATCTGGCTCAGAATACCACCAACGCTGCTCTGGCATACACCACGCTCCAGAAGCAGAACAGCCTGGCCACCCGTTTCATTGATACGGCCGATGCTTATCTGGCCAAGACCGACGCAGACAACCGCCTCAAATTTGTCCGCGACCAGTGGGTAGAATACCAGCAGCTTACCGCCATTCTGGAGAATGATGCCAAGGCAATTGAAGAGCTGGAAAAGAAGGGTCGTACCCTTACTGCAGACGAGAGTCTCTCCACGGTGAAGTCCTTCAACATGAGCCAGCAGATTACCGTTATCTCCAACTCTTCCATGGGTGAGGTCTTCGGTGTAGAGAGTGGAACCCTCGCCGCTGCAGGCAGTGTTGACTATATTAACACCATTGCCAACCAGGCCATTACCGGTGACCTCGTGGCCAATCAGACCACTGGTAATTTCATTGCCAACCAGGCCGCTACCGGTGAAATGGTTGCCAATCAGGCTGCTACCGGTGACCTCGTCGCCAACCAGGCCGCCGCTGGCAATATGGTCGCCAACCAGGCTGCCGCTGGCAATGTGGTCGCCAACCAGGCTGCCGCTGGCAATGTGGTCGCCAACCAGGCTGCCGCTGGCAATATGGTCGCCAACCAGGCTGCCGCTGGCAATATGGTCGCCAACCAGGCTGCCGCTGGCAATATGGTCGCCAATCAGGCTGCCGCTGGCAATATGGTCGCCAACCAGGCCGCCGCTGGTAACATGGTCGCCAACCAGGCTGCCGCTGGCAATATGGTCGCCAATCAGGCTGCCGCTGGCAATATGGTCGCTAACCAGGCTGCTGCTGGCAACATTATCGCCAACCAGGCCGCCGCTGGCAACATCATCGGCAACCAGACTGCCACCGGAATCATTTTCGGTATGAATGCCGTTGGCGGCAATTCCAATCTGATGGGCGCTTCCGCAGGTGCCACTTCGTTCCTGAATCAGGCTGCCGGTCAAACCGCCATCATCTCCAATTCGGTCTCCAATTTTATCAGTAATATGGCTACCGGAAACGTGGTTGTTTCCAATTCCGTAACTACTGACATTCAACAATAACAAGGGACTTTTGCTATGACAAAGGTTCTTGGAAAAAGAATAAGTATACTGTTCTGGGTCCTGGTTCTGCCGCTTGCCGTAAAAGCGCAGAACCAGACCTATTTTCAGTACAAGACCGATGATGCCCGGCTGGTTTTCTTTGACAAGAACCTGTCCCGCTACATTCCCCACATGGTCCGTATGTACCAGAATGGCAAGGCCCTCCACGGCCAAATCTGGACTACGGACTCTGTTTATGTTCCCGAGGCGCCCCTCCTGCTTCTGACCGACTGGGAGGACGACGGTAACGGCGGTGCAACGCCCCTGCCGCGTTCCCTCATCCAGATTGGGATGGCTCCTCTCAATATGTCTTATTACGTAAATCCGTCTGCCGAGCGTTACCGTCAGCTTTTCTGTCACGAGTACACGCACATTGTGATGACGGACAAGTATAACCGGAAGGATCTGGGCTGGCGAAAGTTCTTTGGGACAAAAGTAGGAACAGACAGTTCGCAGCCCATTTCGGCCCTTTGGAGCTATTTGAGTGTGCCCCGTTGGTATGCCCCCCGCTGGTACCACGAGGGCATTGCCTGTTTTATGGAGACGTGGCTGGGCGGCGGCGTGGGCCGTGCCCTGGGCGGCTACGACGAGATGTATTTCCGCAGCATCATAGCCGGTAACGAGCCCCTCTTCTCCGTTGTGGGCCTGGAGACGGAAGGCTCCACTATGGACTTCCAGGTGGGTGCCAACGCTTACCTTTACGGAACCCGCTTTGTGAACTATATGGTGGCCCAGTACGGCTACGAAAACCTCATCCGTTTCTACAACCGTACGGCAGACAGCAAGACCTTCTTTGGCAACCAGTTCAAGAACATTTACGGACGTCCGCTCCGCAAAGTGTGGAACGAGTGGAAGGAGGAAGAAAGAAAGCACCAGGAAGAAAACCTGGCTGTAATCCGGCAGTTCCCCCTCACGGAAACCACTCCTCTCACCAAAGACCCGCTGGGTTCGGTTTCTCCCCTTGTGTATGACCCTGCCACCGGCAAGGCATACGCCGCTATGAACGCTCCGGGAGACTTTGCCCACATTACGGAAATTGACCTCAAAACCGGAAAGCAGCGCTCGGTAGCCCCTCTTCACGGCATCCAGCTCTACAATCCGGCCTATGTGGCCCTGGACCGCAACAACCAGCGCCTGTTCTTTACCTTCAACAACTCCAAGATGCGCGGTCTGGAAGTGTATGACCTCCAGAAAAAGAAGGTGGTGAAGAAGCGTGCGTTCCAGCGTGTCAACAACATTGTATACGATAACTCCAGCGACCGCCTGTACGGTCTGTTCTCCAACGGAGGAACCCAGTCCATCATCCGCTACGACAGCAACCTCGAGAATCCGGAAGTCATTTATGCCTTCCCGTTTGGCGTGAGCGTGTTCGATATGGACGTGAGCCACGACGGCAAGTGGATCTCTATGACCCGGCAGGGGGACAACGGAGAACATACGCTGCTGCTGTTCAACACCGAAGAACTGGCCAATGCCAAGTTCGAGGCTCGCGAACTGGTAACCTGGGAAGACAGCAACCTGGGCCAGTTCCGCTTCTCCCTGGACGATGAGTATCTCATTGGCAGCTCCTATTACACCGGCGTTTCCAACCTCTGGCAGATCAACCGCCAGACGGGGGAGATGGAACTTCTCTCCAATACGGATATCGGCCTTTTTGCTCCGCTGGAAATTGCTCCCGGAGAGCTGCTGGCCCTGGAATTTGAGAGAGACGGTCTCCGCCCCGTTACCCTTAAGCGCCAGGTGGTGGAGGATGCCAACGCCATTGAGCTCTTTGGCCAGAAAGCCTATGAGAACAACGTTGAGGCGTTGGAATCGGTGGGCCTTCTCAAGCAGCCCCTCAAGAAGATTGAGTTTGGAGATGTTTACAACAACATTACTCCTTACAACGTTATCAAGGAAATGCGTTTTGCCGGCGCCTATCCCATTGTCACCGGCTTTACGGACAAGCAGGCCTGGAACCGCGTGACGCCGGTGCTGGGTTACCGCATCCTGTTCAGCGATCCTGTGGGTCTGAGCACCATCAAGATGGCCGTGGGTATTTCTCCCTGGAGCAGCAACGATTTCAAGAACAAGTTCCACCTGGACTTTGAGTGGAAGTATTATTTCTGGAAGCTCAAGGCCGCCTGGAACCATACCGATTTCTACGACCTGGCCGGTCCTATGCGAGCCAGCCGTAAGGGTTATATGGTAAGCCTGTCCTACGATTACACCAATAACCTGATAGCCCCGTATACCAAGTCCTGGGGCGCCTCCATTGGTGCCTACGGAGATATGGACGCCCTTCCCCTGTACCAGGAAATTGAAGTGGACAAGGGTATCCGTTCTATGCAGACCGCATCGGCCTATGCCAAGATTGCCCGGTCGCGCAGTACGCTGGGTGCCGTGATGCGTGAGCAGGGATACGAGTTTGGTATCTCCGGTTACACTTACCTGGCCGGCGGACACTTCTTCCCGTCCATTGATGCCACGGCCGACGTAGGCTTCCTGCTGCCCATTGACCGCAATACCCATTTCTGGCTCCGTACGGCGGGTGGTCATTCCTTTGGAGATCCGGCTTCGGCCTTTGGTAACTCCTACTTTGGCGGCTTCCGAAACAACCGCCTGGATTACCGCAACTCCTACCAGTACCGTACGGCTTCAGCTATGCCGGGTGCCAGCATCGATGCCATCAAGGCGCACTCCTATGCAAAGGCCACCGCAGAACTCAATTTCAGGCCCATCCGTCTCAACGACTTTGGAGCCCTCTTCCTGTATCCCACCTGGATCCAGTGCTCCCTGTTTGGAACGGGTCTGAGCGCCTGGAATCCCGGAGAACATCACCGGATGTATTATAACGCCGGTATTCAGGTTACCACCGAGATTGTGTTCTTCAATTACCTCAAGACCACACTCTCCCTGGGTTACGGACACCTCTTTGCCCCCGAAGGCTTCCCCGGTGGCCGTCACGGAAACGAATTTATGATTTCTCTAAAACTTCTGTAATGTCGTTTGTAGCTGCCCTCCTCCCGGTCCTCGTCTACATTTTTGTAGTTTTTGAGTTGGACTCTTTCTCGTTCCTAAGCGTGAAAAAGCTTCTGTTGCTGGTGGGGAGCGGTATGCTGGCGGCACTGATTTGTTTTGGCCTGTTCTGGGTACTGGATGCCTATGTGCCGGAAAAAGTTTCGGATTTCCTGTATCCGGTGCTGGAGGAACTGGTAAAGCTGTTCCCGCTTGCCATCCTGGCCCGTAAGAAGCGCATCGTGTTCTTCATTGACAGTGTGGTCTGCGGTGCTGCGGTGGGTGGCGGTTTTGCCATTCTGGAGAATATCTTCTATCTGGTTCTGGGAGAACCGCTGGCCCTGGGAACGGTGCTGTTCCGCAGCCTGGAGGTGTCCCTCATCCATATGGGCTGCACCGCCCTGATGGCCGCCGCCTTTATGTTTGTGGTGCGTCTGGAAGAGCGTTTCAGATCCAAGCTGTCGGTAAAGAAGGCCGATGTTGTGATGGCTGTGACGCTGCTGGTAGCCCCTCCGGTGATCCACGCCCTGCACAATTCGCTCCACTTTAACCCGGTAATCCAGTTTGCCGTGGTCTTTGCCGTGATGGCCGGCCTCCTCATCTGGACCTACCAGTACGACGGCGATATGATTCACCGCTGGCTGGACCGTGGCCTGGACAAGCAGGTGAGCCTGCTGCAGTCCATCAAGGAGGGTCATCTGGGAGACACCAAGACGGGCGAGTACCTGATGTCCGTCAAGGAAACCTTCCCGCCCGAAGTTTTCTTTGACATTATCTGTTACGTACAGCTAAACATAGAACTTTCCGTGGCGGCCAAGAGCCGGTTTATGATGCGCGAGGCGGGTTTGGATCTTCCCCTGGAACCGGAGCAGAAAGAGACCTATCTGGCCCAGTACAAGGAGTTTATGATTTTGGAAAAACAGCTGGATAACGTGGCCCGTATGACCATTGCTCCGGTTGTAAAATTCTATCCTGCCGACCGCAAAGCCCTTCAGGATCTTCTGGCCGAATGCAAAGCTTCATAATTGCGAAGATTTGATTATCTTTGCTATATGGATACTACCAAACAAATGCTGAGCAAGGAGGACATGCGGCGGATGCTGGGCCTCAAAGGAGGCTTCGGAAAAGCCGTTGCCGGTCTCGTAATCAAAGTGTTGGAGATTGATAAGGTAAACTCCACCCAGGCCAAGTACGCCCACATTATGGGCCCGGACTTTGCCCACGCCATCCTGGAAGACCAAGGCGTCACCTACGATATCCCGGAAGGACAACTGGACCATATTCCCGCTGAAGGCGGTTTTATCACCGTGTCCAACCACCATTTTGGCAGCATTGACGGCCTTATCCTCAGTGATACGGTGTCTCGCAGAAGAAAGGATTACAAGATCCTCACTACCTTTATGCTGTCTCTCATTCCCAACCTCACGGAAAGTTTCCTGCCCGTGAACAACCTGGGAGGCAAGAACGACGCCCGCAGCATCAACAGTATCCGTCTGGCTTTGGAACATATCCAGAGCGGCGGCGGCCTGGGCCTGTTCCCGGCCGGCGAGGTAGGAACCTGGCAGAAGGAAGGAAAGAAAACGGCCGTAGCCAAGGGCCGGGTCATTGAAGACAAACCCTGGGCCCCCAATATCATCCGCCTCATCAAGAAGTCCGGCCTGCCGGTCATTCCCATCTATTTTGACGGAACCAATTCCAAGAACTTCCATATACTGGGCTGCATCCATCCCCGTCTGAGAACCGCCCGGCTCATCCACGAACTCTTCAACAAGAGGGGAACGCACATCAAGGTACGCATTGGCCGCCCCATCTCCCCTGAGGAAATAGCCAAATTTGAGGATACGGAAGCCTTCGGCCGGTATCTCCGCAATGTTACCTATGCCCTGGAAGCCAGCTGCATAGAGACGCCCAAGAGGGCCGATGTGATGCACCAGGAGCCCGTGATGGGTCCCGTAGATCCGGAGCTGGTGAAAAAGGAACTGGCGGCCATTGAGAAAGACAAGCTGTTTGAGGTAGGGGATTACCGCTGCTACCTGGCTTCTCCCCAGGAGATTCCCAACACCCTGCTGGAGATTGCCCGCCAAAGGGAACTGACCTTCCGCACCGTGGGAGAAGGAAGCGGAACGGAAAAGGATACGGATATCTACGACACGTATTACAGACACCTGATCCTCTGGAACATCCCGGATGGAAGGATAGCAGGTGCCTACCGCATAGGCGTGGGCCCGGAAGTGCTGGCCCGCCCGGAAGGAGCCAAGGGCTTCTATACCGCCTCTCTGCTGGAATTCCGCGAGGGCCTCAATGCCTATCTTCCCAAGACTATGGAGCTGGGAAGAAGCTTCATAGTAAACGACTACCGCAAGGAAGTCCTGCCTCTCAAGCTCCTGCTGTCCGGTATCTTAACGGCCGGCGCCCATCTGCCCGGTATGGAGTACACCATGGGGCCCGTGAGCGTATCCTCAGACGTTCCCACCTTCTACAAGAGCCTTATCTACCACTATTTCCTGAAGAACTACTCTCTGGAAAACGCCTCGGATATAGTAAGGCCCATCACTCCTTTCACGCCGGATTTCCTGCGCGTGAATCCGGATCATCTGTTGGCCGGCTGCAAGAACGTGGACGAGTTTGACCGCCTCCTGTCCTACATCTCCAACGGAGCGGTGCGCCTGCCGGTGCTCTTCAGAAAGTACGCCAGCCTGGGCGCCAAATACCTGGCCTTCAACATTGATACGGAATTCAACACCCTGGATGCCTTTATTATCCAGTGGCTGGGAGATATGCCGGAGAACTCCTTCAACTCGTTTGCCAGGTTCCTCACCCCGGAGCAACTGGAAGAGCTCAACGCCCGCCTTAAACGCTAAACCTCAGCTTATGAAAATACCCTCCTTCATAGCCTGCGGGGCCTTGTGCCTGGCAAGCTGGGCCTGTTGTTCCGAGCAGCCGCTGCAGCTGCACTACAACCAGCCCGCCATCTACTTTGAAGAGGCCCTGCCCCTGGGCAACGGGCGCCTGGGTGCTATGGTCTATGGAGACCCCTGCGAGTTCCGCCTTTCACTCAACGACATCACCCTCTGGACGGGAGAGCCGGACCGCGGCCTGGAAGAACCGGCAGCCCCCTGGGTAGAGAAGGTAAGGGAAGCGTTGGATGCCGAGGATTATGCCCGGGCCGATGCCCTCCAGACCCACCTGCAGGGCCATTTCAGCGAAAGTTACCAGCCGCTGGGAAAGCTGCTGCTGCAGTTCCCGGAGGCCCGGATTTCCCAGTACAGCCGATCTTTGAACCTGGCAGATGCCATCGCTAAGGTAAGCTGCCTCCGGGACGGAAAGGCCTTTGAAGCGGAGTGTTTTGTTTCGGCCCCGGATTCGGCCATAGTGATTAGGCTGGTCTCCGAGGAACCGCTGGAGGTGAGCCTGGAACTCTCTTCCCAGCAGCCCCACCGGACGGAGGCTTCCGGGAATACCCTTGTGAGCGACGGTTACGCCGCCTATCACGCCTATCCCGGCTATTACACGCCGGAAGGGGAGCGCTTTTCCTACGACCCCGAGCGCGGCATTCATTACCGCACCGTGGTGCAGTGCAACCAGGCGCAGGCCCAGGGGGAGACCCTCCGGATTTCCGGTGTCAAAGAGGCGGTGATTGTGGTGGCCAACCAGACCAGTTTCAACGGTTTTGACAAAGACCCTGTGAAGGAGGGGCGGGAGTACCAAGCTTCGGCCCTGGCGCAGGCCTCGGCAGCGGCTGCCAAACCCTGGAAAACCTTGCTCAAGCGTCACAAGGCCGATTATCAGGCCCTCTTTGGCCGCGTCTCGCTGGACCTGGGCCGTACGGATGCTTCCGTGAGCGCCCTGCCCACCGATGAGCAGCTGCTGCGCTACGCCGACGGTGAAGCCAACCCCGAGCTGGAAGCCCTTTACTTCCAGTATGGCCGTTACCTCCTTATCTCCAGTTCCCGCACCCCGGGCGTGCCCGCCAACCTGCAGGGCCTCTGGAACGAGAGTATGGACCCGCCGTGGAGCAGCAATTACACCACCAACATCAACCTGGAAGAGAACTACTGGCCGGCCGAAGCCGCCGCCCTCCCGGAGATGCATCAAGTCCTGCTGGGCTTTGTGCGCAACCTGTCGGTAACGGGGGAGCGCAGCGCCCGGGATTATTACGGCGTACAGCAAGGCTGGTGCGAGGCCCACAACAGCGATATCTGGGCTATGACCTGCCCGGTGGGCCTGGGCTCCGGAGACCCTTCCTGGGCCAACTGGAATATGGGCGGAGCCTGGCTGGCCACCCACATCTGGGAGCACTGGCTCTTTACCCGTAACCGCCAAGACCTGGAGCGGGACTATCCCGCCCTCAAAGGCGCGGCGCAGTTCTGTCTGGGCGTGCTGGTGAAAAAGGACGGCAAATGGATCACCTCTCCTTCCACTTCTCCGGAGAACATCTATATTACCCCCGAAGGCTATCACGGCCGAACGCTCTATGGCGCCACGGCCGATCTGGCTATCATCCGCGAATGCCTTACCGATGCCCTGAGCGCAGCCCGGGAGCTGGGAGACGATGCTTTTGCCCGCGAGGTGGAGGCCGTGCTGCCGGATTTGAAGGAGTATCAGACAGGAGCCTCCGGCGCCCTGCAGGAATGGTATCACGACTGGGCCGATGAAGACCCTCACCACCGCCACCAGTCCCACCTCATTGGCGTCTATCCCGGCCATCAGATTGTGGCGGGGACGGAGCTGGCGGAAGCTGCTCACAAGACCTTGGAGATCAAGGGCTTTGAGACCACCGGTTGGAGCTGCGGCTGGCGCGTGAACCTCTATGCCCGCCTGGGAGACGGAGAGAGTGCCTACAAGATGTACCGCCGCCTGCTCCGCTATGTGAGTCCGGACGGATACAACGGACCCAACGCCCGCCGCGGCGGAGGCACCTATCCCAACCTGATGGATGCCCATTCTCCCTTCCAGATCGACGGCAACTTTGGCGGCTGCGCCGGGGTGCTGGAGATGCTGGTGCAGTCTGCTCCGGACGGGGTGGAGGCGCTTCCTGCCCTTCCTTCGGCCTGGCCCAACGGCAAAATAAAAGGCGTCCGCACCCGGACGGGGCAGACGCTCGATCTGACTTGGAAAAACGGGAAGGTAACCCGTCTTAAGCTTAGTAAGTAAACACGGCGGTCACGGGGTAGTGATCCGACACGAAAGGTGTCTCCAGATACTCCTTGGTCACGCGCTGGAAGTTGTCGCAGGACTTGAAACCCTTGTAGAAGATGTAGTCGATGGCAGGGGTGCCGTCCACTTTGCCCCAGTCGTGCCAGGTGGTACCGTTGTCGGTCTCGGTGGCGGTGATGCGGGCATCGTCCATCAGGTTGCGGAGGTCGTTGAGGCAGGGATCGGTGGGATAGACGTTGAAGTCTCCGCACAGGATCATAGGATAGCCCTCGGGGTTCATTGCGCCAATGCGCTCAACCAGCAGGATGAGGCCGTTGCGGCGGGCTTCCTTGCCCACGTGGTCCAGGTGGGTGTTCACAAAGTAGAAATGCTTGCCGGTGGTGAGGTCCTTGATGAGGGTCCAGGTGGCGGTGCGCTTGCAGGCGGCGTCCCATCCGTAGGAAGGAACTTCCGGGGTCTCGGAGAGCCAGTAGGTTCCCCAGTTCTCCAGTTCGGCCTTTTCACTGTCGTAGAAAACGGCCATATGCTCGCCGTCGGAGACGCCGTCTTCACGTCCCACACCCACGTACTTGTAACCGGGGCAGTTTTCCTGCAGGTATTCCAGCTGGAAGTCCAGGGCTTCCTGCACGCCAAACACCAGCGGGTGCTGATCCATTACCATAGCAGCGGCTGCCTCGCGGCGGTTGGGCCACACGTGGTCTCCGTCGTCGGCCGTGCCATAGCGGATATTGTAAGACATTACTTTAACCGTAGCCGGCTGTTTTTGATCACAGGCTGCGAGGAGGGGCAGAAAGGCTGCCAGAAGAAGGACGATTTTTTTCATTGTATTGGCTAAAACATTTTAGGTTCTAACGCAAAGATACGAAATAAATGTGTAAATTTGCATAATATGGCGAAACGAAGCACCATAGCAGCCATCGTCCTGGTTGCAGTCCTTCTGGCGGGGATTGTATATGCCGTTACCAAGCTGTATACGGATATGCCCCAGGAAGAAAACATCCCCACACCCGCCCCCTCGGGCTGGAGTGTCCTCCGTGCCGTTCCTTCAGACGCCGCGGCCGTCCTGGTCTTTGACGGATCCTCCAAAAGCGCCCACATCCTGGCCGATTCCACAGGCCTCCTGCAGGCCGTCGTAGCCCCCGGCAACGACGCCTTTATGGCCTTTATCCAGTCCCTGGGCCGCCGCAAGATGGCCGTTTCGCTGCACAACAGCGGCACGTTGGTTCCCCTGGTGGCCGCCCAAATCCAACCCACCGATACTTTGGCCAAACAGCTGGCCGCAAAAGCGGGGCTCAAGACGGCAGAGAAAGAGGGCTTCCTCATTGCTTCCCGTTCAGAGACTTTCGTGAATGCCAGCGTCCGCCACATTACGGAGGGCCTGTCCATCCTGGGTACCGGCCATCTGCAGAACCTGGTGGGCAAGGTGTCCGGCTCGGTGGTGGTGCTGGTGTCGCACGCCCATTCGGCCAAACTCCTCCAGACTTATGCCGGCAAGGAGTGGCAGAAGGGTTCCTTTGTCAAAGACCTTACCTCCTGGAGCGCCTGGACGCTGCAGGATCTTCAGAAAGACAACATTCTCCTCAAGGGTATGGCCCTTCCCGGAGAGGCTTCGGCCAGTTTCTTTAACGCGTTTGCCGGAACTTCGGCCCAGGTGGCGGAATTCCCGGAGGCCGTTCCGTATTATACCGCCACGGCGGTGGCGGTTCCCATTCCGGACGTGGAGGCCTTTATGAGCGCCCGCCGCAAGGAAGAAGACGGCTACGGCCGCCTGGGTCTCTTCAACAAGAGCCTCAAGGCCAAAGCCGGCCGCACCCTTTCTCCGGAAGAGTGGTTCCGCAGCCTCCAGCCCCGCGAGATAGCCCGCATCACCTTTAACCAGGACGGCCACATCCGTGAAGCAGTGCTGGTCAAATCGGCCAAAGATTCCAAGCAGGCTCCGGCTCCCAACGAGTACGCCGGCTGCCTGGCCCAGGTGGCGGGAGAGAGCTTTGGGGCCATAGATACCGTCTATGCCTCCCTGGGGGGCAAGTGGCTGGCTTTTGCAGACGCTCCCACCGTGGAGGCCCTGCAGGATAAGTCCATCAAGGAGTATACGCTCAAAAACAGAATGGCCGATGCTTCGGTCTCCCTGGGCGGCGGCCTGGTGGCCTATGCTTCGCTTACGGATGGGCCGGACTTTCCCGTCCGTCTGCTTAGCAAAGACCTGGCCCAGCCCCTTCAGAAGTGGGCTCTGGGCTCCGCCTTTGTGCCGGCTTCCGCTTCGCTGGACCTGTCGGAAGAGTATCCTTCCCTCCGTGTGCAGCTCAGCACCCACACCCTCAAGAGCAACAAGGTACAGGTAATGGAACGCGATACCACCGTTGAGGTGCCCGCCGGTCCGTTTACCGTGTATAACTACTTTACCAAGAAGAACAACCAGCTGTACCAGAGCAAGAGCCTTTCCATCTGTCTGAACGACGAAAATGGAAAGGGTGTCTGGGGCATTCCTTTCAAGGAACCCCTCTGCGGCCGGGTACAGGACCTGGACTATTACAAGAACGGAAAAATCCAGTTCCTCTTTGCTGCCGGGGACAAGCTGTACCTGCTGGACCGTCTGGGCCACTGGGTAAACGGTTTCCCGGTCAAGCTGCCCAAGGCGGTGCTCCTGGGCCCCGATGTGTATGATTTCACCGGAGCCGGCGGCTACACCGTGATGGTGCTGCACAAAGACAACACGCTGGAAAGATATAACCTCCACGGCCAGAAGCCGGACGGCTGGAAGGGGATTGCCGCCCCCGAAACGGTCAAGAACCTGCCGGAACTGTTGGAAGTTAAAGGAAAGAACTATTGGGTGGTTCGCACGAGTGTGCGTACGCTGGTGTATCCCTTCACCGGCGGAGAACCGCTTGTCAAGGAAGAGGGAAACAAGATGTTGCGACCCGACACGGAGCTCAAGGTGACCTCCAAGGGAGTGAGCGGAGAATGCTACGACGGCCGCAACAGGGAATTCAAACTGAACTAAAACCTATTAGAATACCATGGAATTCAAATCTGTCAACAAGATCCTGCAGGAAAGTATGGTCAGGAACTGGGACCGCCCGGCGCTGACCAACTACCAGGGCATGACGCTGGCTTACCGTGAGGTAGCCCTCCGCATTGCCAAACTGCACATTGCCTTTGAAATGTGCGGCCTCAAGAAAGGAGACAAAGTGGCCATCTGCTCCCGCAACCAGGCCAACTGGGGCGTGAGTTTCATGGCGGCCATCACCTACGGTGCCGTGGCCGTTCCCATCCTGCACGAGTTCAAGCCCGGCAATATCCATTATCTGGTCAATCACTCCGAGGCCCGCGTCCTCTTTGTAGATGAGGTCATCTGGGAAGGCCTGAGCCCCGAAGAAATGCCGGATCTTTCCGTCGTGGTCCAGATCAACAACTTCAAGTTCCTGTATGCCGCCAGCCAGGCACTCACCTATGTGCGTGAGCACCTGAACGAAGAATTCGGCAAGCGGTATCCCAACAGCTTCGGCCCTGAAGATCTTCAGTATTACGAAGACAGCCCCGAAGAACTGGCCATCATCAATTACACTTCCGGTACTTCCGGCTTCTCCAAGGGTGTCATGATCCCTTACCGTGCCATCTACTCCAATGTGGAGTTCGCCGCCAAGGACGCCTGCCCGATGCTCAAGGCCGGGATGAACGTGGTGGCCATGCTGCCTTCGGCCCATATGTACGGCATGATGTTCGAGTTCCTCTTTGAGATGACCATCGGCATGCATGTGCATTTCCTGAGCCGCGTTCCCAGCCCCAAGATCATTATGCAGGCCTTCAGCGAGGTCCATCCGGACATCATCATCGCCGTGCCGCTGGTGATGGAGAAAGTGTACAAGAGCAAGCTCAAGCCCCTGGTGGACAAGACCAAATACTATCGCCGCATCCCCGTGCTGGACAAGGTGATTGAGAAGAAGTTCTGCACGGAACTTACCAACGCCTTCGGTGGCCAGTTCGAGGAAGTGATCCTGGGCGGCGCCGCCTTCAACCCGGAGGTGGAGAAGTTCCTGCACGAGATTGGTTTCCACTACACGGTAGGATATGGCATGACGGAGTGCGCCCCCATCATTGGCTACGCTCATTGGGACAAGGTGAAAGTGGGCAGCGCCGGCCGTGCCGCCCTCAACATGGAAATCCGCATTGATTCCCCGGATCCCCGCAACGTCCCCGGTGAGGTGCAGGTGAAGGGTCCCAATGTGTGCCTGGGCTATTACAGGAACGAAGAAGCCACCCATGCTTCCTTCACGGAAGACGGCTGGTTCCGCACCGGAGACATGGGCGTCATCGACCACGACGGCTACCTCTTCCTGCGCGGCCGTTCCAAGTGCATGGTGCTGGGCCCTTCCGGCCAGAACATCTATCCGGAAGAGGTGGAAGCTACCATCAACAACTTCAACTATGTGGTAGACTCCCTGGTCGTGGAAGACGACGGCGGTCTCACCGCCCTCATCTATCCGGACTGGCATCAGGGCGAGCTGGACGGCTTCTCCCGCCAGGACTTTGAAAAACGCATCAAGGGCATGCTTTCCGCCATCAATGACGAGCTGCCCAAATATGCCCAGATCAAGAAGATCGAGCTGATGCCCGAAGACTTCGAGCGCACGCCCAAGAAGAGCATCAAACGTTATCTCTATCAAAGAATCTAATGGAAAAATTCGACCGCAGCTATTTGCAGATGGCCGAAATATGGGCCCAGAACTCCTACTGCAAGCGCAGGAAGGTGGGCGCCCTGCTGGTCAAGGACCGCACCATCATTTCGGACGGATACAACGGCACGCCCTCGGGCTTCGAGAACATCTGCGAAGACGAGAACGGAGTAACCAAACCGTACGTCCTGCACGCCGAGGCCAACGCCATTACCAAGGTAGCCAAGAGTGGCAACAGCAGTGAGGGCGCCACGCTCTACGTGACGGCCTCGCCCTGTGCAGAGTGTGCCAAGCTCATCATCCAGTCCGGCATCCGCCGGGTGGTGTACAGAGATGCCTACCGCCTCACGGACGGCATTGACCTCCTGGCCCGTGCCGGAATAGAGGTGGAACAGGTAGAACAGATTCAGTAATCGTATGCAGAAAAGAACCGTTATCCATATTATGGAAGTGGTGCTGGGCGTGGTTATGGGTGCCATGGTCACGTTCTCCATTGTCCGTTTCCGCGAGAGACAGCACCTCATCCGCTCCCAGTATACAGACTGGCGCAAGCTCAACCTGATTCTGGATATTGTAGAGAAGAATTACGTGGATACGGTCAATATGGAAGGTATGACCGATGCCGCCGTCACGGCCGCCCTGGCCAAGCTGGACCCGCATTCGGTGTACCTCCCGCCCGTACAGCTGGAGGCCTCCGAGCAGGAGTTGGCCGGCAATTTTGACGGCATTGGCATCCAGTTCAACGTCCCCAACGACACCGCCATCGTGCTGGAGGTCATAGCGGGCGGCCCCTCCGAGAAGGTGGGCCTGCAGCCCGGTGACCGCATTCTGAAGGTGGACGACTTGGTGATAGCCGGCGTCAAGTACCCGCAGGACAGCATGGTACGTCACATCAAGGGCCCTTCCGGCAGTAAAGTTACCATCACCGTCAAGCGCGGGGGAGACATCATCCCCTTTGAGATTACCCGCGGCAAGATTCCCGTGCACAGTATGGACGCCGCCTTTATGGTCAAGCCCGGCGTGGGTTACCTCCGTCTGAGCAAGTTCTCCCGCACTACCTACAAGGAGTGCCACGAGGCCGCTATGAAGCTCTTGGACCAGGGAATGGCCCATCTGATCTTCGATATCCGCGACAATACCGGCGGCTATATGGATCAGGCCCTCCTCCTCTCCAACGACTTCCTCTTCTCCGGAGACACCATCGTGTATCTGGAAGGAAAGCATCGCGCCAAGGAGGTTTACAAGGCCGATGGCAGCGGCAAGCTCCAGAGCGTCAAGCTGTCGGTGCTCATCAGCGAGAACTCGGCCAGCGCCAGTGAAATCTTTGCCGGAGCCATCCAGGACAACGACCGCGGAACCGTAGTGGGCCGCCGCTCCTTTGGCAAGGGCCTGGTACAGGAACCCTTCTTCTTCACGGACAAGTCCGGCATCCGCCTCACCGTGGCGCGTTATTACACGCCCTCGGGCCGATGCATCCAGAAGCCCTACGGAGACACCAAGACCGATTACAGCTACGACATCTACCGCCGCTACACAGACGGAGAAGTCTTCAACGCAGACAGCGTCAAGCTCAATAAGGAAGACATTCACTACACCCGCAGTGGCCGCGTGGTATACGGAGGCGGCGGCATTATGCCGGACGTCTTCGTGCCAATGGACACCACCCGGGCTTCGGCCTTCTACATTGCCTGCAACCGCAAGGCCACGCAGATGCGCTTTGCCTCCGACATCTTTGACCGCTACACCGCCGCCCTGGCCAGGATTGACTCCTTCCCCGAGATGGACGCCTTCCTGAACGGGCTCAATTTAAAGGCCGATTTCCAGGCCTACGCCAAGAAGAAGGACGGCATTACCTGCACCCCCGCCGAGTGGGAAGCCACCGAGTCCTATCTGGTTCCCCAGCTCAAGGCCCTCATAGCCCGCTACTCCAAACTGGGAGACAATGCCTTCTACAAGTACTACCTCCCCGTAGACGAAACCGTCAACAAAGCCCTCGAGCTCATCGATAATTCATAAGTGTGGTAGAGTATGAGTGACTACATTGTATCGGCCCGCAAGTATAGGCCGGATTCCTTCGAAACCCTGATTGGCCAGGACAACATTGCCCGCACGCTGTCCAACTCCATCCGGAGGGGGCAGCTGGCCCACGCCTATCTTTTCTGCGGTCCCCGCGGAGTGGGTAAGACCACCACGGCACGTATCTTTGCCAAGATGATCAACTGCGCCAACCCGGGTCCGGAAATGGAGCCTTGCGGCCAGTGCGAGTCCTGCGTGAGTTTCCAGGAAGGCCGAAGCTACTGCATCCACGAGCTGGACGCCGCCTCCAACAACTCCGTAGAGGATATCAAGGCCCTGATGGAGAAAGTGCAGGTGCCGCCTCAGGTTGGAAAGTACAGTGTATACATCATAGACGAGGTCCATATGCTCTCGCAGAGCGCTTTCAACGCTTTCCTTAAAACGCTGGAAGAGCCCCCGGCACACGCCATCTTCATTCTGGCCACCACGGAGAAGCACAAGATTCTCCCCACCATCCTGAGCCGCTGCCAGACGTATGACTTCAACCGCATCTCCATCCCGGATATGGTGCGCAACCTGCGCAGCATTGCAGAGAAGGAAGGCGTAAAGATAGACGACGAATCCCTCCACGTGATTGCCTCCAAGGCCGATGGCGCTATGCGTGACGCCCTCACCATCTTTGACCAGACGGTGGCTTTCTGCGGAACGGATGTCAAATACCAGGACGTCATCAGAAACCTCAATGTCCTGGACTACGAATACAGTTTCAAGATGGTGGAAGACTTCCTGGCCGGCAATTACGGCGGCGCCTTCCTCACCCTGGACGAGATCCTGGCCAAGGGCTTCAACGCCCTGCACTTTGTGGGCTCCCTGTCCAGCCATCTCCGCAATCTGGTAGTGGCTAAGACCGGCGGTCTGGAGCCCCTGCTGGAACTGCCCGATTCTCTCAAGAAGCGTTACCAGGAGCAAGCCTCGCGCTGCTCCAACCAGTTCCTCTTTGAGGCCCTGGGCATCACCACCGCCTGCGAAACCGGCTACAAGGCGGCCGTCAATCCCCGCCTTCACATAGAGTTCGCCCTTATGCGCCTGAGCTACATCCTGGGCAAGCCCCAGGCTCAGCCCGCCGCCCCGGCTCCTGCCCCCAAGGTGGAAGCCCCAGCTCCCGCCCCTAAGGCAGAAGCTCCCGCTCCTGCCCGTCGCAGGGCTCCCAAGACCGGATCGGCCTTGTCTATGAGCGCCATTATGGAGGAGAAGAAGGAGGAGGAAGTGGCTCCCGAGGCCACTGCGCAGAGCCAGGCCCTGCCGGAAGACGAGACCGTTCGTATCAAATGGAAAGACCTGGCCGGGCAGTACAGCGCCAAGCCGCGTCTGGCCAATATGCTCTCCAGCGGCAACATCAACCTCAGCGAAAACGACGGCGTCAAAATTGTAGAGTTCTTTGTGACCAACGAGGCCCAGAAGCTGTGGGTGGAGGAAAAGATGCTCCGCGAGCTGGAAGGCAAACTCCGCGACCTCACGGGCTGCCAGAAGGTGAACGTGATTGTATCCGTCACCCCTATGGAAGAGATCGAAAAAGTCCCCTATATGCCCGAAGAAAAGGCCAAAGACCTGATGGAAAAGAACCCCGAAGTCCGCGCTTTCGTGGCCGACTTTGGACTAGATACTAAGTAATTATGAAGCTCCGCGCAGAAAAACTGGTTAAGAAATACGGCGTCCGCACGGTTGTGAAGGGCGTGTCTATGGAAGTGAAGCAGGGAGAGATTGTGGGCTTCCTGGGCCCCAACGGCGCCGGCAAGACCACCAGTTTCTATATGATCACCGGACAGATCAAGCCCAACGACGGCCGCATCTTCCTGGACGACGACGAGGGAAACACCACGGAAATCACCAACCTGCCTATGTACCAGCGGGCCCAGAAGGGCATCGGATACCTGCCGCAGGAAGCATCCGTATTCCGCAGAATGTCCGTAGAAGACAACATCCTCTCCGTGATGGAGCTTTCCAAGAGCACGGAGAATATGACCAAGGCCCAAAGGCTCGAGCGTATGGAGCGCCTCATTGACGAGTTCAACCTCTCCAAGGTTCGCAAGTCCCTGGGCATCCAGCTCTCCGGCGGCGAGCGCCGCCGCTGCGAAATTGCCCGCGCCCTGGCCGTAGATCCCAAGTTCATTCTCCTGGACGAACCTTTCGCCGGTGTGGACCCCATTGCCGTGGAAGACATCCAGTACATCATTGCCAAACTCAAATACCGCAACATCGGCGTCATCATCACGGACCACAATGTAGGTGAGACCCTGGCCATCACAGACCGCGCCTATTTGCTGTACGAAGGCGTGATTCTCCAGGCCGGTACCCCCGAGCAGCTGGCCGCCGACGAAGACGTTCGCACCAAGTACCTGGGCTCAGGTTTTGTGCTAAAGCGCTCTAAATCAGTGGAAAGAGCCCGTGCCGAGGTAGAACACGAACACATCGTTTAAAGTTTGGCACACCTCTTGCATTAACTAAGCCAGGTTAGTTTTAGTTGGTTTAGTTAATAATAGGTTAGAATGAAAGGCTGCAGTGATGCAGCCTTTTTCTATTTCTAGCCTGTTTCCGGAGGGAACAGGTTGGAAACAAAAAAACCAACCCGAAGGCTGGTTTTTATAATAATAAGGTGTGTAAAAGGCTTACTGCTCTTCCTGAAGACGAAGCTGCTGAACATAGATAGCCTTCTGGAGCGCCATGCGCTTCTTCACGGAAGGCTTTTCGAAGTTTTTGCGGGCGCGCATCTCGCGAACGGCGCCGGTCTTTTCGAACTTGCGCTTGAACTTTTTCAGGGCTCTCTCGATGTTTTCGCCTTCTTTGATGGGAACGATGATCATGCTTTTTACACCTCCTTTTGTTTTCAAATGGGGTGCAAAGTTAGAAAAATTTTGACAACGGACAAAATATTTTATTATATTTGTGGTAACACAATTGTTATTACGCTGAAAACTAAACTAAAAGCCATATGAAAAAGCCTGCAAAAAGCACTTATCCCTGGACCTTCGCCCCGGTAGGAGGAACGGTCCGCGTCAAGATTCAGAGCGGTGAAGACATCCGTCATCTGGGAGAACTGGACCGCAAGATGTGGACGGTCCTGAGCTGCCCCGTCAAGAACCTGGAATTTGACCCTGCCGCCCTGGGATATATTGATGTAGACGGAGATGGCAAGATCCGCGTAGACGAGGTCATTGCCACCGCCAACTGGCTCACCGGCATCCTCAAAGACGCCGACATCCTCCTCAAGGAGAGCGATACCCTTCAGCTGGAGGACTTCAACACCGAGGATCCCGTAGGTGCCCGCCTGCAGTCTTCGGCCCGTCAAATCCTGAACAATCTGGGTCTCAAGAAGGACTCCATCTGCCTGGAAGATACTTCCGACAACGTTCGCATCTTTGCCGATACGCAGTTCAACGGAGATGGCATCATTACTCCCGCCAGCGCTGGAGATGAAGCCACTGCCAAGCTCATCGAGACCATTGCCGGCATTGCTTCGGCTATGGACCGCAGCGGCGTTCCCGGCATCACCGCCGAGCATATTGACGCCTTCTACGCCGCCTGCGCAGACTATGCCCAGTGGCAGAAAGACGCCACCAAGGAGGTCTTCCCCTTCGGAGACAAGACCGCCGACGCCTATGCCGCCGTCAAGGGCCTGGAAGACAAGATGGCCGACTACTTTATGCGCTGCAAGCTCATTGGCTTTGACGGAGCCACTGCTTCGGCCGTAGACGTGAACGTGGACAAGATTGCCGCCATCGAGGGCTCCCTGGCTGCCGCATCCGAGGAAATTGCCCAGCAGCCGCTGGCCAAGCCCACCGCCGAGGGCGTTCTGGATATCAAGGCCGTGAACCCCGCCTGGCAGGCCGCCGTGGCCGCTATGGTGGAACTCACCGGCTGGAAGAAGGGCCGCATCACCGAGGCCGACTGGGCCGGCATCTGCTCCCAGTTTGCCCCCTACATTGCCTGGCTGGCAGAGAAGAAGGGCGAGGCCGTGGAGGCCCTGGGTCTGGACGCTGTCAAGACCATCCTCAAGGAAGACAGGAAAGCCGCCCTGTTGGAACTCATAGAGAAGGACAAGGCCGAAGAAGCCAACGCCCTCTCCATAGAAGAAGTGGACAAGGTCCTGCGCCTGCAGAAGTACTTCTTCCGCTTCCTCAATAACTACGTGGTACTGGCCGATTTCTACGACAAAGACAAGAAGGCTATGTTCCAGGCCGGCCGCCTGTTCATTGACCAGCGCAGCACCGACCTCTGTATAAAGGTAGACGGACCTTCCCCGGAAATTTCCTCGCTCAGCGGTATGTACATCCTGTACTGCACCTGCACCAGCGAGAAACTGGGCAAGAGCTTCCACATTGCCGCCGTGCTCACGGACGGTGACGTGGACGGCCTCCGCGAGGGCAAGAACGCCGTGTTCTACGACCGCGAAGGCAACGACTACACCGCCAAGGTCATAGCCATTGTGGACAACCCCATCTCCGTGCGCCAGGCCTTCTGGTCGCCGTATAAGAAGGTGGCCCGTATGATCAACGACAAGATTGACAAGAGCGCAGCGGAGAAGAACGAGAAGTCCCTCTCCGACCTCACCGAAAAGGCCGATGCAGCAACCTCCGCCAAACTGGAAGGAGACGGAGCCGAGGCCGCCAAGGCTGCCACTTCCAGCTTTGACATTGCCAAGTTTGCCGGTATCTTTGCCGCCATCGGTATGGCCATCGGCTTCATTGGAGAGTTCCTGGTAGCCGTCATTTCCGGCGCTGCCGCCCTCAAGTTCTGGCAGCTGATTCTGGTAATCATCGGCATCCTGCTGCTCATTTCCGGCCCGTCTATGTTCATTGCCTGGAGAAAACTCCGCAAGCGTGACCTGGGCCCTGTTCTCAACGCCAACGGCTGGGCCATCAACGCCAAGTCCCTGGTGAATGTAAGATTCGGCAAGACGCTCACCTCGCTGGCCAGGTTCCCCAAGCTCACCGCTGTGGATCCCGCCGCCCGCAAGCAGCGCTTCTGGAGATGGTTCTGCGGCATTGTCATTTGCCTCGCGGTGGCCGGTTGCGTATACTGGTGCATCTCCAGCGGCAAGTGCTTCAAGAAGGCCGAAGCTCAGCCTGAAGCTGCTCAGGAGCAGGTGGAAGAGTCCCCCGCTGCCGAGCCCGTAGTTGAAACCCCTGAAACCGCAGAGGAATGATAGATACCGCTTTTCCTTATTCGCAGTACGTCACCGGCAAGAACTTCGTAGGAAGAAGGGCCGATGTCACCCTTATGAGCAACCTTCTGGGCCAGGGGGAGAACGTACTGCTGTCCGAGCCACCCAAGACCGGCAAGACCTCGCTGGTGCAGCAGGCGCTGTTCTCGATGCGAATATCCGGCAAGGTGTTTACGGTGGGTCAGTTCTCTACCCTGAACATCCGTACCCCCGAAGCCTTCCTGCTTCGCCTGGGTAATACCGTACTCCGGATGGTAGCCTCTTCTCCCGAAGAATATGCTGCCCTTACGGAGAAGTTCCTGGGAGGCAGCCACTTTGTCTTTGACCCCAACGCCTATACGGGCGAAAACCAGATTCTCTCCCTGAACTGGGACCTGGACGAGTCCGACGTACGCGCTATGATCCGCTTCCCCTATATCCTGGCACAGGATAGGGGAGCGCGCCTCATCCTCATTGTGGACGAGTTCCAGAGCATCCTTAATCTGGACGACCCTGACGTGATTCTTCGTCCGCTGGACGCCTGTATGCGCGAACTCCAGGACAACAAACTCTTCTCCTGGGTCATCTGCGGCTCCGGCGTCAATGCTATGAAGGGAATCTTCCAGAGCAGTATGCTCTTCCACCGTCTGCTGGAGCGGGTACGCCTCTCCCCGGTGGATGAGCGGGAAATGGCCGACCACGTGCACAAGGGCTTTACTTCGGCCGGTAAAGTGGTGGAGAAAGAGCTCCTGCAGGGCGCCTGCCGCCTGTTCCGGGGCCATCTCTGGTACATCAACCACTTTGTGGCCATCTGCGATGCTATGAGTAAGGGTTACATTGTGGAGCAGGCGCTGGTTGAGGCCCTGGCCACTATGGTCTGCATTCACGAGCCCCGTTTCAACGCCATTATGGAAGACCTTACCACCCATCAGGTGAACTTCCTGCGCGCCACCGTGGACGGCGTGGTCCGCTTCAGCGCGGCCGATGTCATCCGCAAGTACGGACTCAACTCTTCGGCCAACGTGAAGCGCGTCAAGGATGCCCTTATGAAGAAGGAAGTCCTCCAGTTTGACGAGAACGACAACCCCCAGATCATCGATCCGCTCTTTGAGTACTGGGTCAAGAAGTATTTCTTTGAACTGAAAGAAGTATGAAGAAGCACATAGTAGTTTTGACTGGAGCCGGGGTTTCGGCCGAGAGCGGCTTTGCCACCTTCCGCGATACGGGAGGCCTGTGGGAGAAGTACGACGTCAACGACGTGGCTTCCATCGAAGGCTGGTACCGCAACCGGCAGCTGGTGCTGGATTTCTACAACCAGCGCCGCGCCCAGCTCAAGGACGCCAAGCCCAACGCCGCGCACGAGGCCATTGCCGCCCTGGAGAAAGACTATAACGTAGATGTGATTACCCAGAACGTGGACAACCTGCACGAGCGGGCCGGTTCCACCCGGGTACTGCATCTGCACGGAGAACTCACCAAGGTCCGCCCCGAAAACGGAATCTACGACCGCACAGCCTCCGAGGCCGAGGTCATAGACGTCCAGTATCGGCCCGTTGTCCTGGGAGACCTGGCCCCCAACGGCAGCCAGCTGCGTCCGCACATTGTCTTCTTTGGAGAAGCCGTGCCCAATATTGAGAAAGCCATCAACCTGGTAGAAAAGGCCGATATCCTTCTCATCGTGGGCTCCTCGCTGCAGGTATATCCTGCCGCCGGCCTCTATCGCTATGCCCCCAACGGATGCCCTATCTACGTGATAGATCCCAAGCCCGTCCCGCTGGCCGACCCTAGGGTTACCTTCATCCAGGACGTGGCCACCAAGGGTATGCAGGAATTCATAAAAAAAGTCTCGGAATAGTTCCGAGACTTTTTTTTTAGAAGCGACGTCCTCCGCCAAAACCGCCACCCATAGGCGGGCGGAATCCTCCGGGACCACCCATACCGGGACCCATACGACGACCGCCACGCTGGCCGCCGAAGTTACCGAAGCGCCAGGTGAAGGAAAGCATCACGTAACGGCCCAGGGTGTTGTTGCGGGTCTCCTGGTAGTAGTTGTCGGTGATGGACACCTGCAGGTTCTTGGCCTGGTCCAGGATGTCGTAAGCGTTGAGCGACAGGGTGGCCTGGCGCTGGAACAGGGGAATGGCGAGTTTGGCATTCCACACCAGCTGAGGCTCCTGGGCGGTGGTGTAACCGTTGTACCAGCGGTAGTTGGCATCGGTGCTAATCTCTACGCCGCTCTCACCGATGGTCCACTTGATGGAACCACGCAGGGAGTTGTTCCAGGTGGCTGCCACCTGCTCCTGCACGGTGTACCAGGGCTTGCTCATACGGGTCATAATGTTGGCCTGGATTTCCAGATAGTCGGAGCGGTAGGTAAGGCCGAAGCGTTCCATCACGCTGAGGTTGCGGGTGCTGTTGTCAATGAAGTTCTGTTCCCAGAGCTTGCCGTCTCCCTCAAAGTAGTCTTTGTGGAATTTCTCGTAGTCGAAGCTCTCGTCGGAGAGATAGTCGCTCATATCCAGGCCGGTCTTACCCACGAAGCTGCCGCTCTTGGAGTAGTTCACGTTGGCCATATTGGAGATGGAGAAATTGGACTTGGCAATGGGAGCGTTCAGGGAAATGCGGGCGCCGGCATTGTAAGTATTGTGACCGTTCACCGGGAAGGAATACTGGCGGCCGTTGTTGTCGTACCAGTTGGCGTTGGTGATGGGGTTCTGGGTAAGACCGCCCCGCAGGTTCACGCGCAGGGTGAAGAAGGTCTCCTTATTGGAAATCTCCCACTCGTTGCGGAAGTTGTGGCTGAAGTAAGGAGTCAGGTAAGGGTTACCCAGACGCAGGCTCAGCGGGTTGGAGTTATCCATTACCGGGTTGAGCTGGCTGGTAGAAGGCTGTGCGCTGCGGCCATTGTAGAAGAAACGGACGTTGGAGTTGTCGTTGAAATCGTAGAACAGCATAGCGCGGGGCGAGAAGTTCCAGCGGTTGTCCTTGTACTCCTTGCCGTTGGTGTAGTTATAAGTATTGGTAGGAAGGGCCGAAGCACCCAGCTGGGCGCGGATGGATTCTTCCTGGTACATAACGGCCACACCGATATTCTGGTTGAGGTTGCGGTTGACCACGTTGTTGGAGTTGGTCTCGTCCTTGGTTTCTCCGCTGGGGTTGTACGGGAGGGCATTCATACCCATTTCGAAGGAAGTGGTGCTCCAATCAAAGACACCGCTGTTGTAAACAATCTTCTCGGTCTCGGACTGGGAGTAGTTGATGTTGTAGCTGCCTTCCAGGTAGAAGTTGCCGCCCAGGGGTTCGGTGTAAACCAGACGGGCGCCCACGTTGCGCTGCTTGCTGCTCTGGTCCACGCGCTGGTTGATGATGGTGGTGGTCTGAGGAACACCGGACTCGTCAAAATTGGCATCGGTCAGGGACTGGTTGTAACCGTCCATCTTGTTGTTGGACAGACGCCAGGTGGCGTTCACGGAAATCGTTCGGCCCGGAATGCCCAGACGCTGGCGCAGCAGCATGAAGCCGTTGGTGCTCCAGTTGTTGTTGTTACCGTTGTTGTTGGTGAAACCCTCGTTGGTGGGGTTGGTGTTTCCGTCCTTGTCACGGGTATCCGTGTCAAAGATGCTCTGCTGCGTGTAATAACCGCGGCCAAAGTTGAACTGCGGCTGGAAGAGGATGGAAGTCTTTTCGGAGAACTTGTGCTCCAGGCGCATGCCAAAGCGGTGGCCGTCCGTGAAGCGGTGGTTGCTGCTTTCCGTGTTGGAGATCAGGGTGGAACCGTCTTCGCGGTAGGTCTCCTTGTAGCTGGTCTGCAGGGCGTCGCGGATGGAACCGTTGTACAGGTAGTTGCCGCCCAGCTGCATCCGGTCGTCAAAGAGGTCGAAGTTGGCGTTGACACCGCCCATCCAGGTGGTGTTGATGCCGTTTCCGCCGCCAAAGCCGCCACCGCCGCCCATCATGTTGCCCATCATGTTGCCGGACAGGTCGTTGAAGCCGCGGTTGTTGGTATTGTTGGCGTTGGCGATGATGCTGATCTGGTTGCCTTCGGAGAACCGGCCTCCCATGAAGGATCCCTGCCAGCGCCAGTCGTTCATGGCGCCTTCCTTGCTCTTGGAGGGGAGGTCGTGGCCACCGCCGGCCATGAGGTTGCCAAACAAGCCGTTCATCATGCCCTTCTGGACACTCAGGTCAATGACGGTCTCGTCTTCACCGTCGTCGATGCCGGTAAATTCGGCCTGCTCGCTCTTCTTCTTCACCACTTTCACCTTCTCGATGAGCTTGGCGGGGATGTTCTTGGAGGCCAGTTCAGGGTCGTCCAGGAAGAAGGTCTTGCCGTCGATGGTTATCTTGGTGATGGTTTCACCGTTGGCGGTGATGGAGCCGTCTTCGTTCACTTCCACGCCGGGGAGCTTCTTGAGGAGGTCTTCCAGCATATTGTCGTCGGATATCTTGAACGAGGAGGCGTTGTACTCCACCGTATCTTTCTTGATGATGATGGGGTTACCCACGGCGCTTACGGAAGCGGCATCCAGCACTTCGCGGTCCTGCTCCATCTTGATGATGCCCAGGTTGGCATCGGCCCTCAGGTCCAGTTTCTGCTCGTGCGTGATGTAGCCCATCAGTTCGGCCTTGAGGGTGTAAACGCCGGCGTGCACCTTTTCGATGGTGGCTTTACCGTCACTGCCCGACAAGGTGTACTTGGCTTGTCCTTTTTCCGGAGTCACGGAGACCGTGGCAAAGCCAATGGCTTCGCCGTTGCTGGCGTCCTGTAACTGGAGGGTAATTTTGTAGTTCTGGGCGCTCAGGGTGAGAGCCATCAGAAGGCCGGCTACGGCCATTAGCATTTTTCTAACCATATAGTTGCTTAACTAACTGTGCCACAATTAGCAGGTGGCTTCCTTCATAAAGTCCGCAAAGATACAACTTTAAGCGGATATACGCAAGCGGTCGGGCCCATTAACCGGGTCCGACCGTATGGATTTTTCAATTAAGGACGACCGCCGCCGAAGCCGCCGCCAAAACCGCCGCCCATCATAGGCGGACCGCCGGCGCCGGGACGGAAATTACCCCGGCGGTTACCACCGAAGGTGCCAAATCGCCAGGTAAAGGTGAGCATAATATACCGTCCTATGGTGTTGTTACGGGTCTCCTGGTAGTAGTTGTCCGTGATGGCAATGTTCTGTGCACGGGACTGGCCCAGGATGTCGTTGGCTCGCAGGGCAATGGTAGCCTGCTTGCGGAGGATCTGCTTGGAAATGGAAGCGTTCCATACAAACTCAGAGGGCTGGCTGGTGGTGTAACCGTTGTACCATCTGTAGTTGGCGTCGGTCCGGATTTCCCAGCCGCTGGTGCCAATGGTCCAGGAGAAGCTGCCGCTTACAGCGTTGTTCCAGGTGGCCGCCGTCTGAGCCTGCACGGTGTACCAGGGCTTGCGGACGGTGGTGCGGGCGCCTACTTGGAATTCCACATAGTCCGAACGGTAGGTGGCGCGGAAGTTCTCGGTGAGGTTGAGGGAGCGGGTCTCGTTGGCCAGGAAGTCTGTGGCCCACTTGCTCGTATTGTCCTCAAAGTAGTACTGGTGGAACTTCTCGTAGTCAAAGTTGCCGTCTTCCTTGAAGAAGCCTGTCATATCCAGGGAGGTGGCTCCAATGAAGCTGCTGGTCATACTGTAGCTGGCATTGAGGGTGTTGGATATGGAGAAGTTGGACTTGGCAATGGGGGCGTTCACCATAATGGAGGCGCTGGTATTGTAAGTATTCTTGCCGTTCACGGGGAAGGAATACTGACGGCCGCCTACATCGTACCAGTTGGCGTTGGTGATGGGGTTCTGGTTCACGCCCCCGCTCAGGTTGAGGCGGGCGGTGAAGAACGTGGCCCGGTTGGAGAATTCCAGTTCCGTACGCACATTGTGGTTGAAGTACGGCGTCAGGTAAGGGTTACCCAGGCTCAGGGACAGCGGGTTGGAGTTATCCAGTACCGGGTTGAGCTGGGTGGTAGAAGGCTGACCGCTTCGGCCGTTATAGAACAGACGGATGTTGGCATTGTCGGTGAAGTCGTAGAACAGCATAGCGCGGGGAGCAAAGTTCCAAATGGTGCCGGGATCATATTCCTTGCCGTTGGTGAGGTTGTACTGGTTGGTAGGAATGGCCGAAGCACCCAGCTGGGCCCGCAGGCCGTTGTCCTGGTACATAAAGGCTACGCCAATGTTCTGGTTGAGGTTGCGGTTGACAACGCTGTTGCTGTAAGTGGCATCATACGTCTCATCATCCGTCTTGTATTTCATAAAGAGATCGTTGATGGCAAACGGCTGCGTGGCATAATAGTCATAGGGCTCGCCGCTGTTGTAAACCAACTTCTCAGTGGTATTGTAGGACCAGTTGACCTGATAGCTGCCTTCCAGATAGAAGTTGTTGCCCAGAGGCTCGGTGTATACCAGACGGGCACCCAAACTGCGCTGCTTGGTGGTCTGGTCAATGCGCTGGTTCACCAGCGTGGTATTCATAATACCTCCCAGATAGGTGTTGGTGAGGGACTGGTTGTAACCGTCCATACGGTTGTTGGAGATGTTCCAGTCCACATTGAGGGAGAGGGTTCTACCAGGCATACCCAGACGCTGGCGGAACAGGGCGCGGCCGTTGGCCTGCAGGTTCTTGTTCTTGCCGCTGTTGTTGGTGTAACCGTTGTTGGTAAGGTTGGCCTCGTCCATCACATTCTTCCAGGTGTCAAAGACCGACTGCTGCAGGTAGTTGCCGCCGCCAAAGCTGAACTGGGGCTGAATCATCAGGGAGGTGTTGTCGGAGAACTTGTGGTCAATGCGAAGACCCACGCGGTGTCCGTAAGTGCTCTGCAGATTGCTGGAGTTGGTCTCTGAGATGAGGCTGGTACCGTCGGCCTGGTAGGTCTCCTTGTAGGAGTCCTGCAGGGTGGTGGAGTTGGAACCGTTGTAGGTATAGTTGGAGGCAAATTCCATCTTGTTGTCCAGCAGGTCCAGGGAGGCGTTGACACCGCCCATCCAGGAGGTGGTGATGCCGGAGCCGCCGCCGAATCCGCCGAATCCGCCAAAGCCGCCCATACCGCCGCCACGGCCACCCATGCCGCCCATCATGGCGCTCATCATATTGCCGGAAAAGTTGCTGAAGCCCATGCCGCCGGCACCGTTGTTGCCGTTGGCAATCACGCTGATCTGGGAATCGCTGGCAAAGCGGCCCACCATACCGTTACCGGTAAAGCGCCAGTCGTTGAGGGAATTATTGGCCGAAGGGACATCGTGTCCGGCGCCGGCGGTGAGGTTACCGAATACGCCGTTCATCATACTCTTCTGCACGGTGAGGTCGATGATGGTTTCGTCGTTGCCGTCGTCGATGCCGGTGAATTCGGCCTGCTCACTCTTCTTTTTGATAACCTTTACCTTCTCTACCAGCTTGGCGGGGAGGTTGCTGGAAGCCAGCTGAGGGTCGTCCAGGAAGAAGGTCTTGCCGTCGATGGTGATTTTGGAGATGGTTTCACCGTTGGAGGTGATGCTGCCGTCTTCTCCCACTTCAATGCCCGGGAGCTTCTTCAGGAGGTCTACGAGCATATTGTCGTCGGAGATTTTGAAGGAGGAGGCATTGTACTCTACCGTGTCTTTCTTGATGATGATGGGGTTACCCACGGCGCTCACGGAAGCGGCGTCCAGGACTTCCTGGTCCAGTTCCATCTTGATGATGCCCAGGTTGGCATCGGCCTTCAGATCCACGACCTTCTCGTAGGGCTTGTAGCCCAGGAGTTCGGCCTTGAGGGTGTAAACGCCGGCGCGCACCTTTTCGATGGTGGCTTTACCGTCACTTCCGGTCAGGGTGTACTTGGCCTGTCCCTTGGCGGGGGTCACGGAGACCGTGGCAAAACCTACGGCTTCACCGGTGGATGCATCCTGCAATTGAAGGGTAATCTTGTGATTCTGAGCGCTCAACGTGAGTGCGATGAAGAGGCCTGCAAGGGCCAGCAGCAATTTCTTAACCATAAACTTTTTCTCACAAACACTCTTTTAGACACACGTGCCTGTGAAAAGTTTAATAAAAATTTAAGAAATTCTGTCGGGATGGTCTTTTATGAACTGTTCCCAGCCGCCTTTGCCTTTGGCGGCCTTGAGCGGAGAAGACGTTTCGTAGAAATGGCAGAGGGCTATGGCCAGGGCATCCGTTGCATCCAGGTGGCGGCTTTCCAGCTTGACCTGCAGGGTTTTCTCCAGCATCATCTGCACCTGCTCCTTGGAGGCGGCACCGTTGCCCACAATGGCTTCCTTGGCCTTACGGGGGGCGTATTCCGTCACGGATTCTACGCCGTATTCCAGGGCGGCAATCATAGCGGCCCCTTGCGCGCGCCCGAGTTTAAGGACAACCTGCGCGTTCTTTCCGTAGAAGGGGCTCTCGATGGCCAGCTCGGTGGGATGGTAGCTTTTGCATACCTCGGAGATGCACTCGTAGATGGCCTTGAGCTTTACGTACGCGTCCTTCTCTTTGCGGAGGTCCAGAACGCCCATATCCACGTACTGGGCCTTCTTGCCCAAGACGCGGATGATACCAAAGCCAAGTAGCTGGGTGCCAGGGTCTATGCCCAAAATGATGCGCTCTTTCTCCATAGCAAAGCAAAGGTACGCAATTTTGAGGGAAAAATTTGGTTTTCACGGAAAAATCCGTATCTTTGCAGTCCCAATTTTTGAGATGGCCGCTGAGCTCTATCAAGATCTGCCGGGAAGGCAGACGCTTACGGTCGAAACTTTAAACAAGTTTTACAAATGTTCGCAATCGTTGACATTGCAAGCCAGCAGTTCAAAGTAGAAGCTGGAATGGACATCTTCGTAAACCGCCTTACCGCCAAGAACGGAGAGTCCGTAGAGTTCGACAAAGTGCTCCTCGTAGACAATGAGGGCAAAGTAAAGGTCGGTACTCCTTATGTGAAGGGAGCCAAGGTTACCGCCACCGTCGTAGACGATGACGCCAAAGCCAAGAAAGTGCTCGTATTCAAGAAAATTCGTCGCAAGGGTTTCCAGACGCTGAATGGCCATCGCCAGA
>JAEEGJ010006397.1_pt1 | contig 35371 bp, 39 predicted proteins | sample 8958761 | NCBI WGS metagenome assembly JAEEGJ01 (sample SAMN16246546, study PRJNA631951) | gut metagenome | biome: gut microbiome; feature: rumen; material: RS-attached | host: Bos | place: Iran: Karaj | collected 2018-10
TACGAGGAAAACCATGAGGTTCTAAGAGCTATTAGGAAGGTGCAAGCGGGATAATTTTCAGTATATACATTTTTTAACTTAATTAATTTGGTAAATATCATAGGAAGCGACTCAGCCAAACATGCAAGCATGATCTGATAGTATAGGAGATGTCAGATAGCAATAATCCCCGCCGAATGGCGGGGATTATTTGTACCCAGTCTACTCGTCTTTGGGCTGCAGGCTGGCATACTCACTGCTGGCAGTGAAGCAAGGACACGCCTTGGCGACATGGGGCAACTCACAGTGTCCGAGGATATGGGCGCGGGGATAGTCGCGATGAAGCGACTTCAACAGTTCGAACATGGCATGCTTCTGGGCTGGCGTGCGAGTGTCGACTTTTTTACCCTGGGGATCGATGCCGCCCTCATAGCAGATGCCGATGGAACAGCGGTTATAGCCCCTGGCATGAACGCCACGAACGGTCTCGGGCAGAATGGGAACGATGTCGCCATTGCGACGGATATACCAGTGGTAACTGGCTTGGCCGAAGCGGGCTTTACCCGTAGCAATCAGATTCTCGACGGAGTAGTCGCGGTCGCTACGCGTGGCCGAGCAGTGGACGATGAGGAGTTTGACATCCTCTTGCTTGAGTGGTGTTAACGGTTTTGTCATCATCATAACATATTTCCCATGCAACTTGATACTAATGACGAGCCTGCCAGTGTGGCAAAGATCATCGACAGAAATTTGAATGCTGATTTCCAAGGAATCTTTTTGAAGTTCATGATTTTAATTGGGTGTTAAATTGGGAGTTAAATTGGGAGTTAAAAAGAGGGAGTTAAAGAGGGGAGCATGAGTATGACCAGATGTGCGTACATGAGAGAAATGATGTCTGATGTAAGATGTCTGATGTAAGAAGTCTTCTGGGGTCTCATCGCATCATCCATGACTCAGGGACTCACGCTCCCCTACCGCTTAGTTCTCGTTTGGCTCGTCTTCATCGCCTGACGATGGGGTGTTGCCACCACCACCGCTTGGCGTGTCACCGCCACCTGACGGTGTGGGCTGTTCAGGATCCTCGACGTTACCAGGGTCGTTGGACGTGACGCGCTTCACAATCTTGCCGTCGCGGTCGTAGCAGGTGATGTTGACCGAGGTGCTCTTGAGCTCGTCCTTGATTTCCGTACTTGGCGAGAAGATGACGCGGCGCATGGTTATCAGACCGTTGCTGACCTTGTTGACATCCTCTACCGACGTGGCCCTGACACCGAAGCGCATACGGCCCAGACCGGGGATGGCGATAGAGTGGCCTTCAGTGGCCCACACCTTGACGACCTGACCGATGGCATCCCATGCGGCACTGAGTGCACCCTCGGGGATTCCGCTGCGTACAGCAGCCTCACTGATGACTTTCTGGGCAGAAAGTGTGTTGTAAATCTCGGCCTGCATCATGTAGCGATACTGGCCTGCGTCCTTGCCAACCTTGAGTTGGCGTTCCGTTGCTTTTACTTTGATTGCCATTTTTTTAAATTAAAATTTAAAATTGAGAATTGAGAATTGAGAATTGAGAATTACATCTTGTTTGCGAGTACAAAGGTACTACATTTTGCTGGGGCGATGGTGAGATATGGTGAGTTACGGGAGATAGGGCGCTAAAAAGTGTTATAAGTCGATACATAACTTCTCGGCGATGAACTTAGCCGCCGCTGGCGACAGCAGCCGGGCGTTGGGATTAACTCCCATGGCCTCAAGGTCTGCCTGGAATGGCTGACACCACCGTCTGAATGTGTTTAGACTCACACCGGCCTTATCGGCCATCTGTTGTTTGGAAATAGCTTTCATACGATATGATTGTTGATTTTGAAAAGTACTTAGCATTCAATTGCACGCAAACTGGATTGCATTTGAAAAGCAGTTAGCGTTCAAGGAGATAGTCCACGATGTCGATTTTCCGGCTCTTCTGCTCTGGCGTGGCTTTGCGTTCTAAGAAATCGGAAACGTGGATGGGATTGTCCTTGGGCCAGAGAAACGAGGCCGACAGCCGTTGGGCTGTTTCATACCACAGGGTGTAGGCCCTCATGTCGGGGTCGGTGTCGGGAAACAAGACAACCCTGTAGTGCCGGAGGGCAAAAAACTTCTCGTCCTGCAACTCATACAGGCCACCTGCCGATAACCAGACATGCTGCGGACAGAGCTCGCTCATGATAACAGCCGTTTTCTCGGCTTCTACGATACACACCTGACAGGAGTCCTGAGGTTTGACATGCCTTAACAGGTGCAAACCGAAGAACACATGATGAGGTTGAAACGTATTCTGAGGGATGCCCAAATGCTTTTTCATCAGAAACATCACCCATGTGGCATTCCGGTTCTTTAGCCGGTGACAGTCGGGACCATACCACATCAACTTACCGTCGTGCGTAGTGCCCAACAGGTCTATCTGCCAGTAGATAACGGCATCGTCTTTCGACCGGCCCAGACGGTAGCGCAGTGCAGCATGTACCATTTGGCGATGCGTCAGTATGCCGCACCCCACCACCGCCCTACAGAAACTGCTCTGAGCCGACAGGCGTTGCGACCACCACTCACGGCTGGGCTTTCGTGGAACTTTCACGATTGGAAACAATTCTTTAAGTGTCATTGTCATCATTTTTTGGGGACCGTACGGAGAGGCCTCGCCCCCCGAAGATTTACGTACTCCTGTAAGGAGGAGTACTCCAATCTTTGGGGGAGGCCTCAACAGAGGGTAGGCTACGTCGTTTTCAACCGATATTCGATACGTCGTCTGTCGTCCTTCGATTTAGTCATCAGATCCAATTTCATGGCCTTGTCCAGACAGTTGTTATACAGTCGTTGTGTGGCTATATGACCGATGGTCATCACAGCATAGCGCAGGGCCTCGCCGGTCAGCGTGTCGTGGCCTTGGAAGGCATCGGTAAAGAGTTTCACCACGTCCATCTCCCACGACCCGTCGATATGATGAATCACGTAGTCGTTGTTCAGTGAGCCCCGCTCATCATGAGCGTTGTTACCCTGGGCTGAGAGGTAGCTCGCGGCAGGCGCCTTGGCTATGCAAGGCAGCCCGTCATCGTCAACTGAAAAATACAGACATTGTTCTATGTCGTACTTACGGGTGTACAGCTGTTCGAGCTTAAAAATGCGTTGGGGCATGAGCTTTTCGGTGGCAAACACGTCAAATGCCTTGTTCAGCAGTTCCGTGCCGAGCCATCCGCGCGGGTCGCGACTCTCGCCACTCTTGTTCTGGTGCAGTACGCATACGATGCAGCAGTCGTTCTCCTGGGCGGTGCGCATCAGCTTCTCTATGAGGTCCTGGGCCACCGTACCGTCGTTAATGTCGTCTACGAGGTCGCGTATGCCGTCGATGATCACCAAGTCGGGCTTGTAGTGCTCGATAGCCGATACGAGATAGGACTCGCGTCTGTCGCGGTCAATATTACGGACATTGAAAATGTCGAACATTTCTTCCGGGAACGCCTCGCCGTTACCCACCGTCTTACAGAAGAGCGGGATGATGCGGTTTTTCAGGATGTCCTGCGTGGAGTTGTCGCTCTGCTCGGTGTCATACCAGAGCACCTTGTAGGGGGTGATGTCTGATGGCTGAAGGCTGAAGTTTGATGGCTGAGGGGTGTGTTTGAATGTCATCAACTCCTTTGCGACACTACAAACCATCAGCATGGACATGACATACGTCTTGCCGCTCTTGGCCCTACCGGTGAAGCCCACCAGCTCGCGCCGCGGAAAACAAGGCTCATCGAACATCGAGAATAGAAACTCCATCGGCTTCAGTTCCTTCGTAGATGTAATACGCGTCTTCTCTAACTCTAACAGTTCTGGGCTAAGCCCAGGCCGACTACCAGCCTGGGTGAATTCTTGAATCGTCGCGTCAGTCATCGTTTCGGGTTTGATGTCGTAAGGTTTCATGACTTATTCTGTTTACGTTGATGTTTCCGTTTGATAGGTGACCCTGCATGGGCGCGGATGATGGCTTCGGGTGAGCCGTCTTCACGATTGGCGACATGGTAGGTTAATTTAGCAAAACGATAGCACATGATCAGGTATTCCTTTAGTGAGGCTAACTGTGCTATACCCAACATGAGCCGGAACAAGGTCCGGTTGTTCATGCTGAACACCTGTTTGGAGGTCAATTTGTTTCTGTCGATGTGATATTCACTACAAAACGTATTGACGTTGGTTTTGTGAACTGGGTTCTTGATGATGCCGAGTACCGTCTCGGCAAAAAACACTTCAATGTCTCTTTCTGTTATCATAATACAATCATATTAATGTGAATTTCACACCCAAAGGTAATCAATTCCAAATAAATGCTTGCAGCGTATACGCGGCATTTCGATGGTTTGACCGTTGGTTGTTAATAAAAATTCCATAGATTTAACGGATTTTGGGTAAATTGCTACGCGATTCGATTAAAAACGATTATATTTAGTTTTTATCTGACGAGGCCGGATGGAAGAGCTTCCTTAAAAGCTACGATTAAGCGAGAGCAGATTAATGCTTGTATTATCTCTGCCGAGCGTGAGTAGTTTCGACTTTAGTCAATGGGAGGTTCCCAAAATAGGAATGTCAAATTTGACAGCTTACACAATGAGCTTTGATTAGTGAGACTTTTGCGACAAAGCAGACTATTGTATAATATGTCTTAAAATTTGGGTTAGACGATGAACATTCTTTATCTCAGCGAACGGGATCCGCGGAATACCCATTTTGGAGGCGCCCAGCGAACACATTTTATCTGGGAAGCATTGAAAAAAGTGGGGCATGTCTATGCTCTTCATTTTGATCAGCAGTATCGAACTGAAGAAATAGCTCCTGGCGTATGGACTGTAAGGAAACTGATGAAGATTAATGCTCTTCAGTGGTTTTTCTATAGATTGGAACGCAAGATTCTTGAGCCATTCAAAGTATTGCCTTTATGGCCAATGCCGACCTATCTGGAAAAAAGTATTGATAAACTTTTTCCTAATGTAAGGTTTGATATAGTCGTCTGTCGCTATTGCTTTGATTTGGCAGAGATGCATTTGTGGAATTTCCCCCGTGTATATGTAGATTTTGATGACCACCCATTAGAGATGTATAATTCGGTAAAAGGCAGAGATGTTCATCCTTGGCTTAAACCAGTGGGACGATTCATTATAAAACTACAGATGAGATTCCTGGAAAATAAGATTACAGGCGGTTGGATCTCTAATCCGATGCAAGCATCAGAAATACATACGAAGGAACCGATAGTCGGTCTTAGAAATATTGCGCTTGCACCTTCTCCGTCCTATAAAGTGGATGCAAATCGCAAGAAAATGTTGATAATAGTGGGTTCAATGAGTTATTATCCCAATTACTCTGGTGCAGACAGATTCCTCAGAGAGATATGGCCCTCTGTACACAAAAAGTACCCAGACCTTATACTATGCATCATTGGACCAGGCTTACCGGCTGATTATTCCGAGAAGTGGAAGAGAATTCCTAATGTCAAAGAAATGGGGTTTGTGGATAATTTGGAGGCAATGTATCAAGACTGTTTAGCAGCTGTCGTTCCTATTTATAGTGGAGGTGGAACGTGTATCAAGACTCTTGAGTCTTTATCATATAGTCGAGTGTGTATAACTTCTCCTTTTGGCGCACGAGGATTAGAAAAATGTGTTACTTCCGGGAATAAAGGTTTGCAAATTTTCCATCTTGCAAAAAACTTTCTTGATATCCTCGATAATATAATTTTGAATCCTTTTATTCGTCAACAGGCAGAGAAGGAAGCAAAAGAATACATAGAGCGTAATCATACTCAAGAAGATTTTATAAACTCTTTATTGAATACTATTAATAATGAACATATTACTGAGTACAGATAATAACTATGTAATGCCAACTGGTGTGCTGATGCATTCCATCGGCATCAATAATGAAAGTGCTGTATGTTATCATATCCTTATAAATGAGGGCTTTTCTGAAAATAACAAGTACCTGCTTAATGAAATTGCCCAACAGTATAATAGCACAACATCATTCTATGTGGTCAATGACGAGACTACAAAAGACCTCCCTTTCGGAAAAAGCAATATGCCAAAGCATGTCTCTATCGCTACCTATTACAGATTATTTATTACAAAAATACTTCCTCCGACTGTACATAAGATACTCTATCTTGATGGCGATATGCTTGTTTTGAAATCATTAAAGAGCCTATGGGACACAAATATTGACGAATATGCTTTGGCTGCTGTTCATGACATGGATGAACCAATGCATTTGAGCGAACACCGTTTCCCCCAATTAAAGGATAAAGGGTATTTTAATGCTGGACTACTGCTTATCAATCTGGACTACTGGAGAAAGCATGCATGCTATAAACGCTTTATGGACTTTATAAAAGACCATTTTGAAATAATAATTTTCCATGATCAAGATGTGCTTAATTGTGTCCTATACGATGAGAAAATGTGGTTGCCATTAACTTATAACTTCCAAAATGGATTTATTCTTGCAGATAGATATAAACGTCATGACTTGAGATTAGCCTCTGAAATAAATTCATGTAAATACAATCCATCTATTATACACTACACCGTTAATAAGAAACCATGGCATGTCAGTTGCTTTCACCCGTATCGTCAATTATGGAGAGATTATAAAGCGATGTCTTGTTGGAGAGACAAGCCTTTAGATGAAGATAAACCAACGAAGCTGATACATTACATCCGCAATTTCTTATTCCGTCACAATTTATATATCCCAAAGTATTCAAGGGGAGAGTATGAACGGCTTGAATTCTAATTCTACGTACTGATGCCTTTTAATTCTTTCATTTTCCTTATGTTAATTCCCTTAATCTGGGGAGTATATTATGGTATACCTAAAAAGTATGCGATGCATACACTTCTTATTATTAGTTACCTGATATATTTGAATTGGTATCCAGGATACGCGCTGCTATTACTGGGGTTAACGTTGTTCTCTTTCAAACTGGCCCAGATCGTCGCCAAAAGGAATGATAAGAATCATGGATCTGGGGGGGCGTTTTATTGTCATCTAAATAGCCATGGAGCAAAGAAATATACTTCAAAAGTTGCCCATATGATAAAAAATGATTTTAACTTTTCTAATGAAAGGAAATGATATAAATAGTTCCAGAGGACGAATTGCTTATATTGACTGCTTGCGAGGCATATCCATGTTAATGGTTGTCTTTTGTCATGTAGAACTATTTTCCTTTGGCTTCAAAGACTTTGAGTTCATAGGTGATGTTTTCAATGCTGTTATGCTCCCACTGTTCTTCTTCGTAAGTGGGATTTTTGCCCCCCCAGCTTTCGCAATACACTAATAGTCAATAGGTTACGATATGTATTATTGCCGACGGTCGTCATGTTCCTGCTCTATGTGGGAGTTTTCGACGGAGGCTACCGGCGGTTGTGGCTTTTGGTCGGAAGCGAATACAAGTATGGTTATTGGTTTACCATCGTGCTGTTCGAGATGAACCTGATACACTATCTCCTGCAGTTAGTCGTAAGGCACAAGGTCGGACTGTTCTGTGCGTTGGCGGGCGTAGCCGCGTTGCTGATCATGGCAAAGGACTGGGACTGGTATCATAACGATGCGTTCCTTTCACAATGGCTTTGCCTGAGGTTGCTGGCTCAATACTTCCCCTATTATGTAGTCGGAGTAATGTGTATGGCCTATAGCGGTATGTTCCACAAGCTTCTTGCCAATGAGTATATTGTAGGAGGGCTGATTGCCCTGTTTGCGGCATTGTACGTTTATCCGGGCAGTGGTTTCTACAAGGCCCTGCTATTGGGACTTGTCGGTACGTTCACGATGTATCAGTTATGCCGTCATTATCAGGACGTGCTATCACAAAGCACTGTCGTAGGTCGTCAATTGCAGATGATAGGCCGCTCTACATTGTCCATATATCTGATTCACTACTTTTTTATACAGGGGATTAAGATGCCATGGATACAAGAGCATCTCAATATAACTGGACAGGGATGGATTATTGCTGCTATTACTGCCGTCGTGGCCATTTTGGTAGTTTACGCTTCCATGGCGGTTGCGGCAATGCTGAAGGTGTCAACACCCCTTTACAGGATTATGTTAGGGAAATAGTTATGAAGAACATCTGTTTTACTATACGTAATATCGACTGTGGCGGAGGAACGGAACGTGTGGGTCTGAACCTCGCCAACGCATTGGCGGAGCGCGGCTATAACGTGTTTATGGTGGACTATGACTCCAAGCGTCACCAACCGTTCTTCTATTGTGACCCGCGCATCAAACTCTGGACGATTCTCAGTCATGGAGGATTCGAGAGGAAAATGCGATGGCAATTTTGGTATGGTGCTTGGAAGTTCCGTAGGTTCCTGAGGAAGAATCGCATCGATGTCGTTATAGACATCGACACCTTCAATGCCTTGTGGACAGTACAGGCTGTAAGAGGGTTGGACATCAAGTGGATTTCGTGGGACCACTTCAATATTGACTATTGCCGTGGCAAGCGACGCGAGAAAGCACTGGAATTAGTTAGTAAAGAAGCTGACTATTTAGTTCTGCTTTCGAAAGCTGACAAAGCTAGTTACTTGGAAAAGACTTCTGTGCCATCAGAAAAGATTGTCCAAATTTATAATCCCCTTTCGTTCGAAATTCCTCATCCCATCATCCATCATGGTCAGAAAAGAGTTACTGCTATAGGACGTATTGCCCCTCAAAAAGGATTTGATTTGTTGTTGCAATCATGGTTGCTTGTTGAAAAAGAAGTGGATGACTGGACACTTGAAATTGTATGCGGCTATGGTGACTGGAATGGATTACAGAAAGAAGCAGAGAATATGGGATGCAAGCACGTCGTTTGCAGTCCTCCAACGCAGGATATACCTGGAAAGTTGGCTGAAACCGCCATATTTGCCTTATCGAGCAGGTTTGAAGGTTTTGGACTTGTAATTACTGAAGCGATGACGTGCAGTGTGCCAACTGTTAGTTATGCCTGTCCGCAAGGTCCAGCAGAAATCATCAAAGATGGTGTGGACGGCCTTTTGGTTGAACCAGAAAATGTTAAGCAATTTGCCGAAAAGTTACTTGTGTTGATAAATGATGAAGGACTCCGTGCGAAAATGGGTAAAGCAGCCTTCGAAAACAGCAAACGTTTCTCGATGGAAACTATTATCAAGGAATGGATTAAACTAATAGAATAAGGACATGATCTATATAACTATCCTATTTTTGTCCCTGTTCCTTGCCGCATGGTGGCGACTATCTTTAGCAGGTAAGTCACTAAATCTGCATCCATTTGATTTGAATGAAACACTCCCATTGCGTGGCATCTTGGCAGTTTGTGTTTTCTTGACTCATCTGTGCCCTCACTTGGAAAAGGAATCCTCTTGGTTGGAGGATCCTGGTTTGTGGGGACCGCCAAGTGTTGCTTGTTTTTTTCTGCTTGCTGGTTATGGTTTAGCCTATTCTGTAAAGACAAAGGGGCAGTCGTACTTGGATGATTTCTTTCGAAAACGCTTGTCAAGGCTTGTGTGGCCGTTTGCTGTCATGACTGTAGTCTATCAGTCTTATAGAATAATATGTGGTACCTTCAGTTGGCATAGTCTGCTCCTTGAACCATCACCCTTATCCTGGTTTATTTATGCATTGATTATTTGGTATGTCGGTTTCTATATCTGTTTCAGAGGAGTAAAAGGATATCAGGTGGGGATTATACGAATTTGGCTATTTACGGCAATATACATGTTGTGGACAGTATCACAAGATATGGGCTATTACTGGATATCTATCCTCCCTATGCCCATGGCAATAACGTATGTGTTCTATGAAGAGAAAGCAAAGAAGTATATCCTGCAACACCCTTTTATGTCACTATTGTTGGTGGGTGGCATGTTTGTTATGGTGATGGGATACACGCTATACGGCATTTATGTACATCATCTCCCTGGTTGGGGACCAATTGTTTACACCACGCTTCCCATCTGGGTTGTATTCCTTACATACGTACTGGGGGGGGCAAGAAATGCTATAACCAACTTCTTGGGGCATATCTCATACGAGATTTACATTGTTCATGGATTTGTCGTGATGTTGCTGGCAGACATTATCCTGGTCAGTAATCCGCATTTAAACGCCATCTTTGTTATCCTCCTGCTCTTTGCTATCACTACAGTAAGTGCATGGGCGCTGAACCTGTTGAGCCGTAGAATCACATGTTAGTGCTATCCTTTTTACTCATCATCTGGCTTGGAGCAGCATTATTCAGGAATAACATCTCTCGTGATGTGCTGGATTCATTCAGTACCAAGTCGACTCATCCTGTTCGTGGCATCCTTGCCATCATGATAGTTCTGCATCATTTCTCGACTCTATTTGCTGATGAATTTCCTTGGCTTGAACAGGCAAGTTTTTGGGGCGTACCGGTTTGTACTTTATTTTTTTTCTTCTCAGGATATGGACTTACTGCGTCATACCTGTGCAAAGGCAAAGAATATCTCGAGAATTTTCTGAGCAAGCGTATGAAAAAGCTCGTTGTCCCCATTTTCATCGTTGTTGCCATTCATATGGTCTTACTTGCATTAACAGGACAATTTGAAATCAATAGTCTGCTTTCAGGGCTTTTACATGGTTCACCAGTATTACCTCATCTGTGGTTTGTTTGTGCTCTTATCGTATTCTATTTAATATTCTACGTCTCAATGAGATTCGTGCCTCCTTTTTGGAGAGGAATAAGTCTGATATTTTTCTGCACTATCATTTATGTGGTCATTATAAAGCTACTTGATTGGGAAACCTATTGGTCATTATCGATTCATGGCTTTGTTTATGGTATGTTGGTTGCGACTCAAGATAAGAAAGTTTCCTTGTTATTTGACAAGTATCCTATCCTACTTCTGGTATGCTTTACGGTATTTACACTCTTTGTCAATGCTTATTGCCTTTTGGGTAATACGGGCATATTAAGACTACTAGCTTGGGGGACGCTATACTATTGGATGCTACCGATAGTTGTCTACGGTCTTACACGGTTACATCCTATTCCTTCGTCAAAGTTGTTAACTCATTTAGGCAAAATCTCATTAGAAATCTATCTCGTTCACGTGAGTGTGATGTTGTTCATGCACCCTCTGATATCAGGTGCTCTTTTGTTTTTTATTGTGACAATCTCATTTACATTTGTTTGTGCTCATGTTCTAAGGATACTTGGGAGGACTGTGTCATATAATTCATAATAGTATGCCTAATTATACATTCTTACTTCCTGCTTATAAGGCAAAATACCTGACCAGGATGCTGCAAAGCATTCAAAGTCAGTCATGTAAATATTTCAAAGTAATAGTGAGTGATGATTGTTCACCAGAAGATATTAAATCCATTGTTGACCCATTCCTCGAAGATAAGAGGTTTGCATATATTCGACAAGAGAAGAATATTGGTAAAACTGACCTTGTCAAACATTGGAATATGCTTCTGGAAATGTGTAATACGGAATTTGTCATTCTTGCAAGTGATGATGATGTTTACGCTCCAACATTTCTTGAATCTATAGATAAGCTGATAGGAATATATCCCTCTTGCAATATATTCAGAAGCCGGGTCGAGAGAATTGATGCTGATGATAGAACTCTGATTAGGGAAGACCTATACACAGAATTTGTTGACCAACTACACTTCATACATCAGAATTATCGCAGCGATACCATTCCCTGTGTCTCAAACTATTGCTATAGGACGTCTGTCCTAAAGGAAATGGGAGGTTTTGTGAACTATCCATTAGCATGGTTTTCTGACGATGCAACTAACATCCTGATGGCTAAGAATGGATGTGTAAATACTGAAGAGATTCTATTCGGTTTTCGTTGGTCTGATATTAATATAACTTTCTCAAAACCAACTCGTCATCAATCATATCAGAAAATAGATGCGACTATCTTATATGATAAGTGGTTAAAAGAATTATTGGCAAGTATTGATGAAGAACAGTATCTTTCAGAACGTTATCTTATTGATAGAATTCGATATCTCCATCAGCAGAAATTGTCAGGAATGATAGCTCCATATACAAATATGTGTTCTATCGGACAGTTTTTCAAGTATGTGAAAGTATTCAGAAAAGAATGTGGCTATGACATAAAACCCATATTATTTCTTTATCTCAAGCATTTAGTAAAAAATAAAGACTAATTATGGTTTCTATAATAGTTCCAGTCTATAATGCTGAAAGCACAATCAGAAAATGTATTGAAAGCATCCTAAAGCAACCATATAGGAATTGGGAATTGATTCTGATTAACGACGGTTCTACTGATGCCTCTCGCGACATTCTGAATTATTATGACAAAAAATATGAATCAATTTGTGTAATACATCAAAATAATGGAGGTGTAAGTTTAGCAAGAAATATTGGAATACAAAAAGCAAGAGGGGAATGGGTGACATTTATTGATGCAGATGATTATATAGAAGGAGATTTTTTTTCAATTGTTGAAAACTGCAGCTATGATCTTATTATACAACAAACATATTTTTTCTCTCAGAACGAACCTTTAAACCATTTCCAACCAATACCACCTTCAACAATGAATTCCAAGGATGAAATACGGTCTTTTTTCTCAAAGTATATGGATTATCACGTGTTTCTTGCACCATGGGGAAAGATTTTCCGAAAGGAGATTATTGAAAATTTAAAATTTACAACAGGTCAAATAGTTGGTGAGGATACTTTATTTAATCAACAGTCAATGGCAAATATTCAATCTATTATGATTGGTGATGATGGAGCTTATTGTTATTATAATGTCGTTTCACATAATAAATATAATATAACAGTTGCAGAGGCTTTAGACTACTTAAGTAATATTTATAGTGCTTATAAGGCTCATGGACACAAGAAAGACTCTTTCTTGGCTATGGAACTGAACTTCTATACTTATGTCTGTAGGAAAGATGCTCTTCATAATGCTCAAAAATGGTACGGTAGTAAAATAGTAAAGACGATTTTTTCTGAATGTAAGCATTTGTATAACACTCCACACAAATTAAAAATGATAATGTCAAGAATTCCAGGGTTCTTTTATATGTATCATAGCATAACAGGGAAGTGGGTGTAAATATAATTTATTTTGGTTGTACGTATGGAAAATATATCGAATAAGACAATATATGTATATAGTTTGACGGGCATTGTTACAGGTGGCTGTGAGCTTTTACATCAATTAGTAGGCTTTCTTAATGACCATGGACGAGAGGCTTATATCGTTTATGAGGGTTTTGGCTTGGTAGGAAATAAGGAGCAGGTATTAGAGCCTTATAAATGTTATAATATAAAAGTTGCAACATCTGTTCCTGATGCTGAAGATACGATTGTGGTTTTGGATGAAGGCTTTTTATATTTGGCTTCTCAATTTAAAAAAGCAACGCTTTTGTTTTGGTGGCTCAGTGTAGATAATTTCTTTCTAGATCCTATACAAATGCCTTTCGTTTCATGGTTTGATATGTCCCAGTGGGGTTGGAAGCATTTAATACATGCGATAAAGGTTCGTTTACATTATATAAAAGCACGTATTACCGGTGAGGATGGTAGTGGTCTTCCGTGGTATCCTATTTTCTCGCTAAAGCAATTGGCAAGGGGAAATATGATTTCAGCTTATCAATCTGAGTATGCTCGCTTATTTCTTCAAAACAATGGGTTTAAAAATCTACACCCTCTATCAGACTATATAAATACGGATTTCTTGACAGTTCAGGATGGAGAAAAATGTCAGAAAGAGAATATTGTTCTTTACAATCCTAAGAAAGGTTATGAATATACTCGAAAATTGATTGAAGCGGATTCATCCATAAAATGGGTTCCTTTAATAAATATGACAAGGGATGAAATGAAAAACACCATGCACAAAGCAAAAGTTTATGTTGATTTCGGGAATCATCCAGGTAAGGACCGAATTCCTCGTGAAGCTGCATTGTGTGGCTGTTGTGTTATCACGGGAACTCGTGGGTCGGCTGAAAACGATGTAGATATAATGATACCAGCTCATTTTAAGTTCGATGAAAGGAAAACAGATATTAGTAAGATAATTTCAACCATTCATCACTTATTCGATAAATATGAAATGCTGATAAAAGAACAAGAATCGTATCGAATTAAGATACTTAAGGAGAAACTTACTTTTGAAAATGAATGTATGAATATCTTCGGCATTTTATTTAATGGACCCGAGTGATTCAGTTATTCCTTTTATTCTTTGTTTTCTCACTAATCTTGTGACATGTTTCAAATACAATCTTTTCAAAAACAAATAGATGAGTAAGCCTGAAATATCAGTATTAGTTCCTGTCTATAACGTTGAACTTTATCTCCAACGTTGTATAGATTCTGTGATAGTCCAGAACTTTCAGAACTGGGAGATGATTTTGGTAGATGATGGTTCTACAGATAAAAGCCCGCAAATATGCGATGACTACGCAAATCGGGATTCTCGAATCAAAACTATACACAAAAAGAATGGAGGACTACCATCGGCTAGGTTAGCTGGATTTCAATTGGCCACAGGTAAGTACTTTATTTTTCTTGATTCGGATGATTGGCTATTAGAGGGTGCTCTAAGTACATTGTACAATGAGATAGAACAAGGTTATGACATCGTAAAAGCTCGTCCTTGTCGAAACGATGGTACAAAAGCGTGGAAAGAGTCGTATAGGATAAATGAAGGTGAACTGTCGTCAATGATAGAGTATGGGGAATGCATTATTAATAATGACATTCATCCATATCTACATAGTGGAATTTATAGAGGCTCACTCTTTTCAGAAAAAGTGTTTGAGCCGATTGTGCGTTCTGGAATTAGTTTTGGCGAAGACTGGTTTGCCAATGTGATGATTATCGATAAGGTTCGGACGGTTAAGATTATAGATAAATGCGTCTATGCGTATTTCGTTAATAACAAATCAATTGTGGGAACGGCAACTATTTCGTCAAAAACAGCGGATGCAGCTGATACGTTCTTGTATGATTATCTGAGAGGTGTTGACCTATATCTTGAGAGAATTGCATTTTATAAAAACTATCTAGGTATATTAGATGATCTTTTTAAACCTGAAGTAACATATAGGCGTGAAAACTACAATAAAATTAGGATTTTTCTTAATGAGCATCCTGATTATAGAGAAAGAATAAACAAGAAAAAATTATTATTTATTGATAATCCATTTTTGTTTTTTATTTATTCATCAATCTATAAGTTCTTTTTCAAGTACATAAGGCTAAAAGGAATTTCAAGAAAGCAAGTATAGCGAAATGATTGCGATACCTCCCGTTACGGTTATTATACCAGTTTTTGGCGCAGAAAAGTATATTAAGAGATGTGCTGAATCTCTTTTTGCCCAAAAACTATATGACATTGAGTATATCTTCGTAGATGATTGTTGTGATGACAATAGTATAAGTATATTAGAAGAAACAATCAGCCATTATCCTGACAAGAACATATCATTATTGCATCATGCAATAAACCTTGGCGTTTCTATAGCACGAAAGACCGGAATCGAGAATGCACATGGAGAATATGTTACCTTCTGTGATAGTGATGATTGGGTTGAAAAGGACATGTATGAGAAGATGTATGATGAAGCTATACGTCGAAAAGCTGATATAGTATCATGCGGTTATATTGAACATTGTGCAGATATAATTTATAGGCATGTGTTTCCTCAGGAACAGGATAGTAAAGAACTAATATTCAATTTTAAGTGTTTTGGAGGGCTTTATGGATCTATATGTAACAAATTAATTAGGAGAAGATTTTTATTAAACAACAATTACTCTTTGGGGGACGGACTAAAAATGTGGGAAGATAGTTGTTTTATATTGCCATTGCGGTTAAAATCAAAATGTACAGTATTCATGCTGGATTGTTATTATCACTATAATGTGAATGAAGGCAGTATTACAAAAAAATTCTCTATTGAAAAAGTAAAACATTCCATGGAGGCAGTACATAGATTAGAATTTTATTTTAAAGAATATGGTTATGAGTTAAATAGCCGTGACTTGATTTCTAACTTAAAGATTGCTAGTAAAGAAGTTTTGTTGAAATACCCAACATTAGATAATACAATTCTTTTTAAAGAAACTTATCCTGAAACCAAGATGTCATTATGGTCATATCCCAATTGGAATATTCTTTTAAAGATACGTGCATTTTTAGTCGTATTATTGCCCAATAAGTATGCATATTGGCTTTTAAAGTATATGCGCAAATAGCACTTGTGATGAGTTGTTAAACGTTTTCACCGCCGTATAATTATTTCCTTAAATGAAAAGAAACATTGGTGTTATAGTCGTATCGTATCACAATCCTGATATGACAACGAGATATGTGACAGTTGAGCTATCAAAACTCACCACTTCATATACCTTAGTTGTGGTTAATGTGGCAGCCACTAAGGAAGAGAGCAAACAATTAGCAGAAAACTGTGGATTATGCCTCGTTGATGAAAAATACGAGCAGTCGGATTCTCCGAAAGGTTACCTGATATGGGACGAAGAGAATATTGGTTATTCGCGAGGTAATAATAAAGGAGTACGATTTCTCAATACAATCGGCACGTTTACACATTATCTTTTTTCCAATGACGACATAAAGATAATAGACGTAAACATCCTTCATATACTTGTAAATTGCATAGATAAGCATAAGGAAGCTGCTTGTGTTGGACCAAGAGTTGTCGGATTGAATGGTCAAGACCAATCTCCCCATGATATATATATATCTCCATATAGGCTAATAGCTTGGAAATTACTACCTTTCTTAAGAAGGCGTAAAAGTAAAACTGAAGGATTTACAGATCAGTCGATTCCTTTTTCACGCTATACTTACTGGGTCTGTGGTGCTTTTATGTTGGTTGATGCACAATGCTTTTTAAAAGTGGGGATGTTTGATGAAGCTACGTTTCTTTACTTTGAGGAAGTAATATTATCGGAGAGATTGGCTAAAATCAAAAAGAAGATGTATTATGAATCCTCTGTACAGGTTATTCATTATGAGGGTGGAAGTTCAGAAAAGTCAACACAGATAAAAAGGAAGCACGAAAAAGAAAGTAGAACATATTATTATAAGAAATATAAACACATTAAATCGTTAATAGTATATATCTGTAATTTGATATATAGATAATACTCGTATGTTTCATTACTTAAAACTCGCCATTAATGGCATAATAGAGCTATTGAAAGGACCATATAAGTGGTTTGCCATTTTTTTTATGGCGTTCCTCTACCGCATTGAGTTTATGTCTGATGTCGGTTTTGGTCTTGCTAAGATTATGCAAGTCGTAACTGTATTCGGACTTCTATATATGTTGTATCGGGAAAGAAGGAACTGGATTGATCTCTTGACAAGAAAGATGAATATGCCAGTTAAAAGTGTTACATGGCTTTACATATTTGCTCTTTGTACTACTCTTTGGGCGATTAATCCTCAATTTGCATTCTTTCTGTCATTCCAGAATCTGGTGATGATAATGCTTTTTACAATGGCATTCTCAATATTTGACGATTTATATAATATGGAGCGAGGTTTCATTTTCTTTACATTCACAATTGTAACATTTGAATTTATCGCCTCAAGAATAGAAACTACAAGTTTATTTAATCATCTCTTACAAAGCGGGTCGCTTTCTGCCATGATGCTATCCTACTGCGCTGGGGAGTTTATGGTTTGTGATGCTCATGATGTAGAAAGGCGCTCGCTTCTTAAATATTCTGCTGTAGCATTCATGTTTTATCTTGTTGTGAATACAAGTGGTGGTGCGAATGCTGCCGCTGCTGTTGCTGTTGGAATGGCTATGCTACTAAGTGGCAAGTATGTATATGCATTGCTTGTGATAATAGTGGGTGGGGTTCTTTTCTTCAATCAAGATCTGATTGATAGCCTAATTCTAACTTTAATGCCTGGTAAAAACATGGAAACCATAAAAATAGGCAATGGAAGGGATGCCATTTGGGAGAATTTATTGAGATATGCCGATCAAAAGCCATGGTTAGGATGGGGATTTGCGTGTATAGAACGAGTACAACAGACTGGTATAATCGGTGGACAGTCTCTTTCTGACGCTCACAGCAATTATGTTGGTATGTATGGTTCGTTGGGTATTGTGGGGTGTGTCTTTTTCGGGTGGCACTTGTTAGCAACTGGAATTCACCTGTTCAAGCGTAGAATGCAAACTGGTTTTTTGGGACTTCTTACTGCATTTACATGCGCTACCATTAACGGTTATTCATACGGGTTCTTATCTGGGAAGACATGTTCCATAACTATTTGCTATTTTATTGTGATTATACTATCATATTATTATGATAATATTTCATTAGAGGAAGAAGACGTTTCTGAAAGATATGAAGAAATGCTTAAGTGATAAAATTAGAATAGGCAGTTTACTTTGTACTTTCATGGTAATTCTGCGTCATTCTCGTAACCTGGAAGCTTTTTGGGGTACTGAAGATTTGTCTTGTTCGTGTAAATTTATAGAAGACGGATTTTCTTATTTTACAGATATTGCTGTCCCTTATTTTTTCATTGTTAGTGGTTTCTTCTTCTTCAGATTTAACTATTACCTTAAGGGCATGTACAAAGGAATGCTCAAAAGAAAATTCTGGACACTATTTATACCGTTCTTGTTTTGGAATATCTTTTGGGCTTTCGTGCCATACTTATCTGGGCAGATTGATTTCTCTGAGCCTATAATAAACAAAATTTGCCATTTGCTTTTCAGCGACTATAATAGGGCTTTATGGTATATTGCCAACATTTTGATTATGATGAGCCTTGTCCCTTTATATAATTGGATATTTATAATTGATAATAAATACATTTTGGCAACAATTTCCTTTTTTTTGCTATACACTTGGTTGCCTGTTGATAATTCCTTGTTTTCAACAGAGGGTGCATTTTTCTTTTTTATTGGAGGATGCTTATATAAATATAATAGGATATTGGAGTTACGGATTCCGTCAATTGTTTTGGCAATTTGTTTACTTATTTGGTGTTTATTAGCCTTTTACCGCCCATTTTGGAGCATTCCAACTTACAAAATTTCGATTATACTGGGACTTGTTACTTTTTGGCAGATAATCTGTTTTTTTAAAGAATCAAGTATCAAGTTTCTTTTGAATATTAGTAGTTGTTTATTTTTTATTTATGTTAATCATTTTTGGGTTATTAAAGGAATGAAAGTAATGATTGCTTCTTTTTTCCCATGTAATGAGGTGGTTGCTATTATTTCATACTTTATACTCCCAATGATTACTTTCTTACTGCTCTATTATATAGCCCAAATATGGCAGTACGTAAGTCCATTAAGTTATAAAGTTGTTGTTGGAAATAGATAAGAGATACACATATGACGGTATTGTATTGTAATCCAAGTTTTTGGGAATATCGGCTGCCTTTCTATGTAGAGTTGAATAGATTGTTTAATGGAGATTTCCACATAATCTATTCCACGAAAAGGTTTGTGCATGGTCATGTCCAATTGTTAGAGGACGTAAAAGTCAAACTGGGCGAAAATGCACATCCATATGACGATGAGTCTATGTTTGATGTTAAGACTCGATCTTTCAACGATTTCTCAGAAGGGGGGAAACAGATTCCTTTACCTTTTGGTCTTTGGAAACGAATAGGTAAGATAAAACCAGATGTACTTATTACGGAGGGCTACTTCCAATGGACGCCATGGGTACAGCTATGGGGTGCCGTACACCGAGTTCCTGTATTCATGGGATATGAACGGACGCTTTGGACGGAACGCAATAACTCGAAGCTGAAAACATGGATACGGAAAATGCAGAACAGAGTGATTGCGGGTTATCTGGTGAATGGTGAAGAGACAAAGAAGTACCTGCTGTCAATAGGTGTAAAAGAAGAAAAGATACATATTGGAGGAATGAGTGCAGATAGTACAGGACTGCGAGCAGGCATTGCCGCTATGAGCGAAGAAGAGAAAGAGACAATGCGGCGCCGCTACAAGAAAGATGGTGGACTACTGTTACTGTTTTGTGGAGCACTGATTCCGCGGAAAGGTGTTGAACCGCTATTAGCAGCATGGAAGGAACATATTAAATCGCATCAAAATGATACGTTGGTAATGGTGGGGGGGGGAGAACTCCACGATAAGATAATTAAAATGTATGGAGATATTCCTTCTGTCTTTATTGAGGGGCGGAAAGAGTATAGCAAGGTGTGCAAATACTATGGAATCGCTGATGTATTCATACTTCCTACAATAGAGGATAACTGGAGCTTGGTGATTCCAGAGGCAATGGCTTGTGGGCTACCTGTAGCCACTTCTATTTACAATGGCTGTCATGCGGAACTAATCCATGAAGGGGAGAACGGATGTACTTTTGATACGTTTGATCAATCTTCCATACTTAATGCCTTAGATTATTTCCATCATGTAGATTTGAAAGCTCATGGTAATAAATCAATAGAGATAGAGAGAGCTTATAATACTGAAAACTGTGCGCAACGTGAATATGAGGGAATTATGACTGTAATTAATGGTAAAAAGTAACGAAGGTGTATGCCTGTCCGAAACCTCTCATCAGCGAGGAGTACTCCATCGAGTTCAAGTAGGGTATGGAACCTTACAGTCACATACTTTCTGTACAATTTATAGAGATGAATTATGGTGTTACGATATGGCACTAGTTATTGAGAAAATCGAGAGCCAGCTAATATGTTATTATTTGATTTCATGTACTTAAGTTTTCATTATGGAAAATAGACTTGCAGTCGTTGTACCATGTTACAATGAAGAATCGGTTTTAAATGAAACCACTAAAAGATTGTCACAAGTGTTAGAAGACCTAGTGCGCGAGCATCTTATCGCATATGATAGTTATATACTATTTGTGAATGATGGTAGCAAGGATAAAACATGGCCACTTATTTCGCAACTTCATAGCTTTAATGAAAACGTATGCGGAGTAAACCTTGCAGGAAATGTCGGACATCAGAATGCGTTATGGGCGGGCTATTCAGTGGCTGTGAAAAATGCAGATATGATAGTTTCAATTGATGCTGATTTACAAGATGATGTCAATGCAATCAGGGAAATGGTGATTAAACACAACGAAGGCAATGATATTGTTTATGGGGTGAGAAATTCCCGTGTTACCGACACTTGGTTCAAACGTACTACGGCTTTGAGCTTCTATCGATTGATGAAATTATATGTGGGAGAGAAGGGTATTGTATACAATCATGCAGATTATAGGTTGATGAGTAAACGTGCACTCGCCTTTCTACTACAATTTAGAGAACGGAATCTCTTCCTGCGTGGAATGGTACCTCTTGTTGGCTATAATACAGCATGTGTATATTATGAGCGCAAGGAACGTTTTGCGGGTGAAAGCAAATATCCACTCTCTAAAATGATTAATTTTGCTGTAGATGGTATAACAAGCTTTTCGATAAAACCTGTCCGTATGGTCCTATACCTTGGTCTTTTGTTTTTACTTATATCTCTAGGTATATTGTGTTGGGTTCTTTTTGCCTATACACAAGGGATTGTTGTTCCAGGTTGGTCTTCCCTGATGCTTTCCATTTGGTTTTGTTCTGGTTGCGTGCTGTTTGGTTTAGGTGTCGTGGGAGAGTATATCGGAAAGATTTATTTAGAGGTTAAAAATAGACCTAGATATAATATTGAAAGAACACTTTTGCACGATAATGATAAGAATAATAAAAGAGCGTAAGCAAACTATTCATGAGATTCTGAAATTTTGTGTCGTTGGTGGCTTGTGTACGGGTATAGATGCATGTATTTTTTATTCTCTATTGAGATTCACTTCATATCAAGTGGCATTGATTAGTGGGTATTGTTTGTCATTAGTCCTCAATTATATTCTTACAATCTTTTGGACATTTCAGAAAAAGCCTACAACAAGAAATGCTATGGGGGTAGTTGTTGCTCATCTTTTCAATTTGTTTGTTATACGTATGGGCTTAATGAATCTGTTCGTGTGCTTAATGAAGTTAGAGAGTCATATAGCATATATACCGACATTGCTAATCAGTGTGATAATAAATTTCATTATGGTCAGATTTGTTGTTAACAAGTTATCATAAAAGAATTATGTTTAAATTGATTAATTGTTTCGAAGGAATTGTAGTAGGAATATACTGCCTTTTTTGTATAGTGACTTTAATAGGGGTAACATTACTTTTGAGATATTATATTCCCAATACATGGTATATATATGCATTCCCAGTTAGTGCCCTTGGCTTAATTATATGGGGTGGATGGCTACATCATAATGTCAAAAGGCAGGTATATATTATAAAAGACAGACAATTCTTGTATTGTTATATAGCTGTTTTTTTAGTAACCCTTCTGATGCAAGGTGTTGTATCTTTCTTTTATCCTTTCGTATATGAATCGGATAATCTTGCAGTTAAGGAAGAAGCGATAAATCTTGCTCAAAATGGTATTTTGGGAAAACAATATTATAATTATTTTCAAGCGTTTCCAAACAATTTGAATTCAACAATCTTGTTCTCATATATATACCATCTTTTCGGGAATTGGGATTGTGTGACATATATAGGAGCTACGCTTGTTAATTTGAGTGCCGTCTTAACAGGATTGACTGTTTATAATCTTGTAGGTTCAAAATTGAAAAGCATCATTGCATTATTGGTTGCGGAGTTTGTTCTTAGTTTCACCTTTATCGCTTATTTACCATACACGCATAATTATGGGATATTGTTCCCAATTTTGACTGTATATCTATATTCGTCAAAGTTGAATAAGTATTGGAAAATACTAATGATTGTTATTGTAGCTATTATAGGATTTATGATAAAGGTAACAACAATCATCCCATTTGTAGCAATCATATTAATAGAATGCTTTAAGTTGTTGCATAATCAGATTAATCAGATTGATTTTAAGATGGTTTTTTCATCGATATCGCTTTTTCTGATTACATTGTTTCTTGCATTTTTCATTCAAGATCGTATATGGAATAATATAGGCTATCAAGAGGACTTGCAGAGAAAAAATAACATATCATATTGGTTTTTGTTGGGACAAAGTACGAGGTCAGGTGGTAGGTGTGATGGATATTATGCGACTTTTACATATTCTTTGAAGAAAGATAAGAATACTAGGGACTCTACTTTTAAAGCTCTCGCTTTAGATAATATCTACCAGCGAGGATTTGTAAGGAATATAGTTTTTTATGAAGGGAAATTGACTTATAGTTTTGGCGATTCGAGTTTTAGTTCTTTTAAAACAGAATGCAGAAATCAAAAAATGCAGAAGTTCCTTAATGTTTATATTTTTCCAAGGCAAGTTATATGGTATATGGTACTTATCCTAATGCTTTTTGCTATTTATTATAAAGGTAGAAGTGCATCTGTACTGTTTCTAAGTATCACAGGTGTAGCTTTATATTTACTACTATTTGAGGCAGAATCTAGATATGTGTTCATGTTTGCTCCATTGTTATTTGTTTCGGCATCAATAGGAATGAACCATGTTGAGGGTTGGGCAATGAAAAAAGAAATCAAACATGATTGACATATCGGTCATTATTCCTGTTTATAACGCTGCAGGGCTATTAAAAAGGTGCTTAGATTCTATCCTTGCGCAGAAGGGTGGGTATAGCTATGAGGTGCTTTTAGTGGATGACGGGAGTACGGATAATTCCGTAGGTGTCATTGAATCATACAAGAATCCATGCTTCAAGATATTCCGGCAGAAAAACATAGGACCATCAGTGGCTAGAAACAAAGGAATAAAAGAGGCTCGGGGAAAGTATATAGCTTTTATAGATGCTGACGATTATTGGGGAGATTGCTATATAGCTAAAACTGTGGGCTTTCTCGACCAGTATGAGGATTGTGTGGCTGCAAGTGTGGTATGTAAAAATATTACGGTAAGTGGTAAGTGCTATAATCCTAATTGCTATTATGAAGAGGAAGGTATAGGACTTGTCAATAATGAATCTGGCGATAGCACTCATACTCCTTTTATTTTGAATGAATTTTATACCTACTGGGCTAACTACTGCCATGTGGGGACATGTTCGACGACAATGAAGGCGGACGTGGCCAAACAGGTGTTAATGCGAGAGGACTTGAGAATTTCGGAAGACTATGAGTTTTGGCTGTTATTGGCTTCGTATGGGAAGTGGGGAATAATCCCGGAACCACTCTATGTGAGCGATGGGACGGGGACGCTGGTCAACCAAGAAGCTTGGATAGCACGTATGAAACGTAGATGGGAGAATGCGCCTGCCATAGAGGTGTGGGAACGCCGTATCATAGAGCGAAAGCCTGAACTAAAGGAAAACGCAAGCTATCGTTATGCGATAGGACGAGTGAGCAGGAATCTGACGTACTGCCAACTGCTGTCGGGACGAACAGCGCTGGCCAGAAGCGAAGCCATGAAATACGGTGCCTATTTCACTAAGGATGCTATCGGCAAACTGATGAACATCGCAAAATGGACACCACTGACATGGTGGGGACTTTGCAAGTTTTTGAAATACCGGGAGTATCACAGATTCAAATGACATGAATACAAAACCACGCATCTTGTTCGTACTCCACTTGCCGCCGCCTGTGCATGGGGCTGCTGTGGTGGGGAAGTGCATCCGTGACTCGGAACGGGTGAACAGGGCCTTCGACTGCCACTATGTGAACCTGACAACAGCGCAGAGCTTAGAGGATATAGGTAAAGGTGGACTGAAGAAGCTGTTGGCGTACTGCAAGAAACTGAGAGAGATATATCAAGCGATACGCCAGACACGACCTGACTACGTATATGTGACACCAAATACGGCGAAAGGACCTTTCTATAAGGATTTCGTCATCGTAGAGTGGTGTAAATTGTGGTCGGGGAAAAAGGCTATTCTGCATTTTCATAATAAAGGGGTATCGACACGACAGGACCGTTGGCTGGATAATCTTCTATACCGACGGTTTTTTCATCATACAGAGGTAATCCTGTTAGGTGAACCGTTGTATGAGGACATTAAGAAATATGTGGATGAGAAACGGGTACACTACTGCCCTAATGGGATTGGGACGGGAACAGCCTCACCCCCAACCCCTCTCCTGAAGGCGAGGGGAGTTGCTACGTTAACGGAGGTGCCTCGCATTTTGTGGCTGACAAACATCATGTTGACCAAAGGACTGATGGAGTTCTTGGATGCATTGGTGGTGCTGAAGGAAAGAAACGTAGGGTTTTTTGTTGATTTCGTGGGGGGAATGACTGCTGAAATTACTGAAGAGCAATTCCAACAGGCACTGGCAACAAGGGGACTCGAGACGTGTACGCAATATGCTGGACGGAAATATGGGGAGGAGAAAGAACGGTTTTTTAATGGGGCTGACATCTTTGTGCTGCCCAGCTACACGGAGGCGTTTCCGCTGACCATCTTAGAGGCTATGCAGCACGGACTGCCTATCGTGGCTACTAATGTGGGGGGAATCAGTACGGCAGTGGAAAACGGCATCAACGGAATACTTATCGGCGGAGGGAAACCGGTGATGAGTCTGGACTACAGACCTGATGCCCAGGAACTGGCTGATGCGCTTCAAACGCTATTAGAGAATGGTGACCTCAGACAGAAGATGGGAAAAGCCGGAAAAGAGCGGTTTGAGCAGGAGTTTACGCAAGATCGGTTTGAACAAAGGATGGTAAAAGTGCTAAGAGAAGCCCTCAATTCAAAAAAATAGCATCGTTTATTTTGAAATTTGCAAATTAATCCGTATCTTTGCAAAGTAAACTTCAACAAGCAACTTATATGTTTAGGCTTTCTGAGATGATAATTGTGAGCTCCCAGAAGGAACTGGCGGAGATTCCCGAAGGTAAAGTGTTGATTAATACCATCAATGCACACTCGTATAATACGGCGCAGAAGGACGAGGCGTTCTCAACTGCGTTGGATACTTCGTATCTGAACGGGAACGTCAACGTCAACGATAACGTCAACGATAACGGGAACGGGAACTGCAGGAAGTATTTGATTCCGGACGGGGTGGCCATTGTGAAGGCGTGTAAATGGCTGAAGGCGAAGAGTCAACCGAAGGAGCGAATAGCGGGGTGGGATTTGTTTTCTTTCGAGATGGAAAGACTTGAAGGAAGATGTAAGAAGGAAGATGTAAGATGTAAGAAGGTGATGTTCATGGGAAGCTCGGAGAGGGTGCTGGGACTGATACGGCAGCGGGCAGCGGTGGACTATCCGAACTTGGAGGTGGTGACGTATTCACCACCGTATAAGGCGGAGTTCTCGGAGGAGGAGAACCGGGAGATAATCCGTGCTATCAACGAGGCACAACCGGACTTGCTATGGATTGGTATGACGGCTCCGAAACAGGAGAAATGGACATGGGCGCACTGGCAGGAATTGGACATCAACTGTCATGTGGGGACCATCGGGGCGGTGTTCGACTTCTATGCGGGGACGGCGAAACGGGCGCCGCTGTGGTGGCAGCGGCATGGGCTGGAATGGCTGTACAGACTGCTCAAGGAACCGAAGAGGATGTGGCGGCGATACGTGATAGGGAATCCGCTGTTTGTCTGGAACGTGATGAAAGAACGATAACGGGAACGTGAACGTCAACGTGAACAATTTTTTAACGTGAACGTCAACGTCAACGTGAACAGGTTTTAGGCGATAACGTGAACGTCAACGTGAACGATAACTTGAAGAGAAATAGATAATAAAGATGAGTACTCAGACAGCGAGGAATTTTCATAATTATAAGGTGTGGCAAGATGCTGTAGATTTCGCTACGTTGGTATACGAAGTGACTGCTAAGTTACCTTGGTTCGAAAAGAAAGGACTGTGTGATCAGCTTCAACGAGCTGTGGTGAGCATCAGTAGCAACATTGCAGAGGGTGCTGGTCGTCCTACAGATGCAGACTTTGCCCATTTCCTTGACCAATCATTGGGTTCTGCCAATGAGGTAGAAACTCAACTCCTTATATCAAGGAACTTGAAGTATATTGCAGAAAATCAATATGACGAATTGATGAGTAGCCTTACTAGCATTCAAAAACAACTGACAGGTCTAATCGCATCAATACGACGTTAAAACATAAGTTAACGTGAACGTCAACGTGAACGTGAACACAATTTAAACGAGAATACCTATTTAACGTGAACGTCAACGTGAACGTGAACGTTAATCCAACAGTTTACGGTTTTAATGGAGTGTTGCAGTATTGCATTTAGATTGAATTTTGGCTTATATAGATACAAACCAGACAAAGAATATGACTTCGAGTAGTTCAATCGTGGAGAAAAAACTTTTGCCCTGCTATATCGGACTATGAAGTGTTAAAATCAGGAATTCACTAGAATCTCAAAAATCGGGAAACATCCTGCATAAGGACTCCTCCTAATATTTTGCGGAGAAATGAATGTGTACAAAAAGAGGTACATTATTAACGTTTTGTACAAAAATATAACGAAAAAAGAGAAAATATTTGGTTTTTTCAAATATTATTATTAATTTTGCGCAACTTTAAGCTACTCTGTATGATAAGAAAACTATTTAGATGGTTCATCGCTAACACCTTACTACCTATTCTTGCACCAGTTCTATTCTTGTGCACAATATCATGGTTTAAGGACGGCTCTTTTCCATTTGTGGAGGTTTTCCTTGATTTGGTGAAAAATGGTTTCTATGTCTTTTCTGCTCTTTCATTAATATTTAGTCTACTTGAAGATTATCCAAATCTAAAAATGAGTGGAATGGGGCCTGTTCAGGGTGCATTCAATATGCTGCTTGTCATTATGACCTTATATGTATTCCTGCTTATCCAAACAAAGGATTCACAGTATGTATCTAGTCATGCATTACAATTTGCAGTTATCTGGATTTTGACTGCCCTCTCTGCATTTTATGCTAAGTTCAATCTACTCAAGTACAAAAGTAACAACGGTTTATTATGAATTTCGACATTATTAACGTTCTAGCTTTCATTTCCAGTTTGGTGATTATCTATATGGTAATTAAGATGACCAAAGATATGCTTGCATTTAAAAGACAGCATAGCTCAGTCAATAGAATTGATCAGGGAGATGCCACAAAATCTGAATACAATCAGATTTTGAAATCTACTTATTGGTTGGAGCATGAACGTCAGAGTAACATGGGAGAACACTTTGAAGATGAAAGTGTTTACTTGAATCGTGCTCAGACGATACGCAATAATACATCATTTTTCTCTCTTGTTAACGAATAGACCTTATGGTAGAGAATGAAGAACTGATTAAACCAAGTCAAGCAGATATACAAAAGCGTTACGAAACATTAGTAAAGCTCTATGAGGAGCAGTTTCTTATAGGTCTTGACGAAAAATATAGGAATAGTTTATATCTTTCAAAAGAGTTGCTTCATTGTGCAGTAAATGCATATTTTGATGATATATTTAAATACAAAGCCTACGCAGGGTCAGAATATGCCGATAGACATAAACAAGCAGCCTACACCATGTTGTGGGTAACAAGGTTTCATCCGATTCAAATACTGCCAGAAGCTAAGGTTGATACTACTATATTGACGATTAATGAAGCATTTGCTTTATATGCGGGCTTTATGTTTCTAGATCCTGTAGTATTGAAAAAGTTAAGGAAACCATTTTATCGTCACCTAATATATACACTTACTTATCGTAATCTTACAGGAAAAGGTTTAGCGACCCTTATCTATCTGATGGAAACTGGAGCGACTAATGGGGTTGAGTTCTGATTTTTCTGATTGGTAAGATGCGTAAAGAGAAGCTAATGCAAAGCATAATAGATTGTAATTTGTTATGTTGCAGTCAATAATAAACTTCATCAATAGCTTATGCTGAGAATACTACTTTTATCAGACATACATTTTATTCATTGCGAGGACGATGAGAACGATTATCGTTCCCTAGAGACCGCTTTTGTTGAGGCGATGGATGAGGTGCGTGATTCTGGTGGCGTGAACCAGATTTTAATCTGTGGTGACATTGCCAATAAAGGCTTGGCGGAAGAGTATGTTAAAGCAGAAAAATTTCTACATGATGTGTTTGAACGCCTTGGCTGCGATGAAAAGAAAACTCAAGTCTATGTGGTACCAGGCAACCATGACATTAATAGGAATATAAATAAGACGGCACGCTTAGGTTGGCGCTCATCATTATTGGACAAAAACCAAGCGGAGAGTTTTATCTATGAAGCCAAGCATAATGAGTTGGAAATACTAAAGACGATTTACTCGCCTTTCAGCGCTTTCCACAAGTTTGCAAATGCACACTCTTCTTTAGATGGAATCGCAGAAGCGATATTCTTGAATGCCCCAAACTTTGAGTTTAAGAGTTTCCGCAAGGAAGTGGAACTTGGCGTTCTGGATAACTACATCATTAAGTTACATTGTCTCAATTCCGCTTTGCTTTGTGACAAAGATGATGTAAATGACCCTCGTGACATGAAGGAGGGTGAACACAAATTATTCATTCCTAAGTCTGCATATAATCCAGACACTCCAGGTACTACGGTGAATATCTCTATGATGCACCATCCACACGCATGGTTTGAAAATGAGGAAGCCCTGCGTACAGAGTTTGACCGAAAGTTCAAGTTCCAGATTTATGGTCATGTGCATACACAGTCCATTTCGCAGGACGTTGAGGGGAAAAGTGCAATTCGCTTGCAGGTAGGATCGTTACAACCAGGACAGGAAGGAGATCCGGAACTCTATCCTCCTATATACAACATCTTGGAAATAGATGTTGTCAAAGGTGTATTAAAGGTGAAAGTGAACTGTTACAGCTGGAATGGTGAAGAATTTGTTGAAAACGATAAATTCTCATACCAACGCAGAGTAGCATTGAAAAAGAAATCTAGCAGAACAGTGAACCAAAAGAAGGAAGTTGCTAAGATGAAAACGGCAGTAGAAAATTCTGAAGAAGTATATGCGCTTAGATATCGTTTGTATAGTTCTGAGCATATTAAGGAGGTGATTAGTGAAATAAACCCTACAGCATACGATGATGATAAGGAAGATTATGTGAATGCAATGGTTTATTTCAAAACTATAGCTGTCAGAAAAGAACTACTTGAACAGTTGGGAGCCGCTTTAACTAAATATGGTGATTGATATGGTACGAGATTTAAAAGATATCCTCACAGAGGTATTGGTCTTTCCATACGAACAGAGCGTTGTGGACGTATTGACGGATGCTTGCTCAAAGTATGTTGAGACTATAGAAATAGGACAGTTCGAGGACTGTGTCCTTCATCTTTGTTTAGACATACCTGCTTCTGACTTGATACAAAGCATAACCACGCAGGTAGAACGTAAATTCCCCAACAGGGTATATCGTGCTTTGGCTGGATATGTTGTGGGCGAGGCTCTTGATAATGATAGCGATGAAGATGACAATGTGGTATTCCCCCTTGCTCTTCGTAATGCAATGAAGGCTAAGACTGATGATGCCGATGGCATTATCAGCAAGACAATTAATCCCGCTTGTTTCACGGCAGTGGAGGATTATTGGGCAGACAATACCATCATTCCTTCTTTGTGTGGCAGTGATTTGGTATCATCTGAAATGTTTGACAAATTAACTTGGGGTGAAACTGGTTTTGATGTCGAAGAAAACTATGGCGATTTGCAGGCGCTGGCTAAGTTTTATAATCGCGAACAGTTTAAGAAGACATTTACAGGACGAAAGCCCTCAGATAACCAAGACATTTATGTCTTTGCTTATCAGGTGGCTAAAGAAATAGCTGAACAAGATTGGCTTTTTACAGCTGAGAGCCCGGTCAAGACTCTTAAGAGTTTGGAGTTAAAAGGTCCTGCAATAAGTCTTAGCAATATTAAATCGAGGATTAGGGGAAATGATGCCACTGTCAATGACGACATAGAAAGCATTTCTGTTTTTCGTCGCTATCTTTATGCTGCCGATTACGTTGAATTGGGCTCGAATCGTATCAGTCCTTTGAATTTTGCTATTGCGATTTTCTATGAGCAGCTATATGAACGCTTAAAGTCTATGAAATATGAGTAACGAAGTTGTAGGTTTGAAACTGGATGGCACTGGTGAGGATACCACTAAGTCTACTCAGCCAGATGTACAGGAACAGGAATATACCGAGGGCTCTTTCCGTTACGATGCCCTTAAAGACGCGGATGTTAACAATCTTGCTTCGGATTCTCGCCCTACACTGATTACCCTGTTTGGAATCAGTGAATGTGGTAAGACCACGTTTGTAGGTAGCCTTTTCGCCATTCTTCGCAGGAGACCCGGTTTGCTGAAGACGACCTTCATTGATTCAGATACGCTCACTGGGTTTGAACGCCGAGTTCACCAACGTTTTCTGTCCGAGGACGGTCAGTCCGTGATACAAAGAACCCAGCGTAAAGCTGGTAGTATTCTCAACGCTGTATTGGGTGATGTGCATGGTGACAATCAGCACATGTTTGTAATCTCTGATTTATCTGGCGAAATTTACCTTGATGCTATCTCTGATAAGTCTGTTGTTGTTCAGCAGACTGCCGTTAAGTATGCTGATAAACTGGTTATATTTGCAGATATAGAACCTCTGCTTAAGGCTAAATCCTACAATTCTTATAAGGAAAACTTCCAGTCATTACTGGCTCGCTTTAAGGAGAGTAATATGTTTCCAGCAGACGCAGAGGTATATGTTGCTCTCAATAAGACCGATATAGTGGAACCTGCGGCTATTGAAGCTGCAAAAACAGAAAACGGAGAGATTGATGATGAGAAGAAAAAAGAGTTCGTCAAAGCTTTTGAAAGACGAAAGAAAGCAATAATAGATATCGTTAAAGAGTGTGTTACCATACCTGATGATCACATATTTGAGATTAGTTCTCTTGGTATTCAGGTGGGTGATGAGGATGAACAGTTAATCAAATTGTTTACAGAGTTGCTTTGCAAGAAAAAGCATAAGTCCCTGCCTGCATCATACAATTGGATACAAAACCTATCAAAAACTGAATAAGATGAGCCAAGTAAAGAAATGCCTCGTTGTAGGTCTTCAAGATACAGGAAAATCATCCTATATGGCTGCTTTCTGGGTGATTGAAAGGGCTGGCACTTCCGGCCATCTGCTCACGTTTAACAAGCGCCCGGACAATACACAGTATCTAGATTCTATAGGCAATAATTGGCTAGATCAAGAGCCTGTGAATCGTAGTTCTAATATCGAAACAGAACTGGAGTTTAGCCTGAAGCACAAGGATACGGGTTCAATTATAAAACTTGCTATACCTGATTTCAAGGGTGAACGTTACAAGCTTATACTTCAAAATGAAGTACCATCCGAAATAGAGAAGTGGTTGAATGAAAGCGATAGGATTCTGTTTTTTCTGCCACCCGATAGTGAAAAGAAATTCAATGAGGAGTTAGGCGTGGAACCAAGGGAGGATTCAGAAAGGAAACCTTCTCCCTCGTTTAATGTTGATGAGATAGAACCTTGGATACAAAACATAGAACTTTTGAAGTATATTCATGAGGTGAAAGGAAATATTAAGATCGTTTTTTGTGTATCCAAGTGGGATTTGAAGATGACCAAGAATACCACTGTTCAAAAATGGATAGAGCAAGACCATCTTTTTTTCTATACTTACGTAAAGTATCATTTTTCAAATGTTAAATACTTCGGAGTCAGTGCTCAGGGGTTGAATTATGAACAACGAGGCGAACTGACGGAGGATAAGGTAAGTGAACTCACTGACGAAGGGAAACGTGCCTACATCTCCTCTGGCACAAACAAGGATTACGATATAACTAAACCGCTTGCTTGGCTGCTTGAAGATTAAAAGGCTATGATAACGTTACACCAGATGCTTCACGGATACAAACTAGGACATAATTATATCCAAGGTAGTATTGTCTTGCCCTCTACACATGATATGGACAAGATAGCTACACTTAGTGATTGGTCTGAGTACGTGGGGATTAACAACGAACGGGACTATATCACAGCCTATCCTCTGGATGAGAGTCCTTATTACGTTGTGGCCAAAACCTGGTATGCTGATGAAATGCGCCGTCCTGGTTGTGTCTGGACTCATAGTTTACTCATACAGAAGGATGATTTATCTAAGATAACAGACTTCTGTAACCTGCTTTACCTCTTTGAGGTACCGCTTACAGAAAACTACGAAAGCTATTCAGCGCCGCGTGCATTTGTTGAAGATGCAAAGGTGGCTACTACGCAATTGTCTGATATAGGTGAGAATAGGGCGGCAGAGGTGTACGAAAACCTATTGTCAACTAAACCTTCATTCATCTTGGCAGATTTTACATCACAACAAAGTCAGGAACTGTTGCTGACCTTACTCAATTATGTTCCAACTGAGATGTTGAAGAACAAGTCTTTCTGTTCCGGAGCCGCCGCCCCAAGAGCTTATGATGGCAAATATCTGTCACTCCAGTTCGTAACACACGATGGCAATGCGGTAAAATATCTAACGAATAAGTCAACTGCACTTTGGTCGCAACTTGTGGGCAACAGTGCTGTAAACAATAAGCCTCAGTTGGCTAACCTGATACATCACTATCAAGACGAACTGGACGAGAGCGTTGAGAAACTTTCCGGTTTCTTGAATGTGGTTGTACTGATAAACCGAACCTGCAAGGATGAGGAGGAAAAACGACAGGTATTAATAGAAATCATCAATACATTGTCGAAGACCTTCCCTAATCAGCAAGATGGCAAAGTCTTTAAGTCTGCTGTCTTCCAGCCCTCTGTGGCAAGAGATTTTGGTGGCGAAAAGAACTTCTTATATACCATATCAATAGTCGATGTGAAATCTTTCACCGAAGAACAGATTGAATATAAGAAACGGTTGCATGAGCTTTCAACAGGAGAATTCTTAGAGTTATTAAAGAAACTATATACTTCAGAGAACTTGAATGAGTTTGGAGTACAGTTGGTTAATGATGTCGCTCAGTATATCAGCTATACCGAGATTGCTGGATTAAGAAAAACTGATAAATGCTTCTTCCAAACAATCATTGGTAGTAGTTCTGAATTGCTCAATCAAATTGTATGGTCAGATTTTTCAAAGGAAGAGTTGCAATCAATCTTGTCTGTTTTCTCAGAAAAAGGAATGGTCGGTGCTTTCAAGCATTGGAGAGAATTACTAAAAACTATGCTTGAACAGAAAGTGACTATTGCGCAAGAGCTTGCACAAATGACCTTTTCACACGATAAGTTATGTGTGGCTGAGTATCTGGACTATCTTAATAGCACGAACCCCCAGTCTCAAGTGTCAGTATCTAAAGAAACGGAATACTATCCAGAGGTTATCCTAACATGGCTTTCAAATACGTCGTCTATAAATTATGATATAGCGTATGTGTTGTTAAATTCAATAGATGAGGTAAGTCCGTTGGTCAAAAATAGAGGTAGTAAGATATGGATGCCCCTCTACAATTTGCTTAGTGAGAAAGATCCCATTCAATATTTTGTATTTATGTATAGACTCTCTTTCCATTGGCAAGACAAAGAAGCTCTTTCATATTTACGTCAGGCATTTTATCCGATTCATGCTCTTTTGGCACAAGACAAGTTGGATTATAGCCTATGGTATATGGTTGAACCTTATACGGAACACTTGCTTTTTGCGTTTTGGGACAGGTGCAAGAAAATGAGAAAAATGGTGATTAAACGTCTTAAAGATGCGGGTTATTCAAAGTCGGAGGTGGCCAACTATACGCCAGATGCTCAAACTAATGAGTGGTTACTTGATGAATGGTAAAGACTTTCGTTCGAAAAGTTATATTGCATTAAAGGAAGCGCGTGAAAGTCTATACTGGATAGAGCTTCTGCATCGCAATAACTACTTAGACGACAAACAATATACATCTATACATGGCGATTGTGAGGAGCTGGTTAAGATTTTAGTGGCTCGCTGTAAGAAGCTAGATCAAGAGTTGTTAGGTCCAAAGAATAACTCTGACTTCAGCCTTCCGACTTCGTTCAGCCCTAAGACTTCCGACTTCGCATAGCTCAATTAACGATAAATTGACGTGCCAATTAATGGCAATTAATGTAGAGGGTCATTGGCTACCGTGCCAACAATTAATTGGAAATATGGCTAGAGCATACAAAAAGATGTATTTAAGGGATGCCATGCGCAACCTTGCTGTGATGTTAGATTGCGGTGTGCGCAAGTACGGATACCCCATCGAGGAGTTCTACCAGAAGTTCCTCTCTTGCAACGTGTCGCGCCAGTTTGCTGCAGGCAATCCCCGCTATCTGGTGGGCATGTCGGGAGCCGAGTTGGCAGACTGTGTGGTGGAAGCTACTGGCGGAACCGTGCTGAAGGAGAACGATGGCACCTAC
>JAEEGJ010006398.1_pt1 | contig 35370 bp, 31 predicted proteins | sample 8958761 | NCBI WGS metagenome assembly JAEEGJ01 (sample SAMN16246546, study PRJNA631951) | gut metagenome | biome: gut microbiome; feature: rumen; material: RS-attached | host: Bos | place: Iran: Karaj | collected 2018-10
GGACACTTTTTCTGCCTTAATGACTATGTATGCTATTCTGCTCCAATCGATGATCTGACTGACTGGAAGTACGAAGGCGTCATATATACAAGAAAAGATGATGCGCTTAATGAAAAAGATAACATGTGTCTCTATGCACCGGATGTAACTAAAGGTCCGGATGGCAGATATTATCTCTACTACGCTCTTGATAAAGTTTCAACCATATCTGTTGCAGTATGCGATACGCCTGCCGGAAGATATAAGTTTTATGGATATGTTCACTATGAGGATGGAACCAAGCTTGGAGATAAGGGCGAGGAGCATCAGTTTGACCCTGCGGTAATTACAGAAGGTGATACCACCTATCTATACACCGGAGGAGTATGTGCACCCGGAGACGATTCTGTTCATGGTTCTATGGTTACAGTACTTTGTAGTGACATGCTTACTATAAAAGAAGCACCCAAATTCCTGGTTCCCGGTCCCGTATGTGCGAAAGGAACGGACTACGAGAATCATGGTTTCTTCGAGGCTTCTTCCATTCGTAAGTTCGATGGAAAATACTATTTTGTATATTCGTCAGAAGTTATGCATGAACTTTGTTATGCAACAAGCGATTATCCTGACAGAGATTTTAAATACGGCGGAGTAATCGTCAGCAACTGTGATATTGGAATTGATACATATAAAAAAGCGGAAGAGCCCGCTGCATATGGCGCTAACAATCACGGCGGTCTTGTAGAGATTAAGGGAAAGAGATATATTTTCTATCATCGTCAGACCAATAATGATTGGTATGCTCGTCAAGGTTGTGCGGAAGAGGTTAAGTTTTTGCCTGATGGAAGCATTCCTCAGGTTGAGATTACTTCATGCGGATTAAACGGTGGGCCATTAAGTGATACAGAGGAATATCCTTCACATATTGTCTGCAATATGTATACTGACAAGGAGAGAATCCCTTATGTCGGTGGACATCATGTTCCCAGAGTAACTCAGGATGGAAAAGACGGAGAAGAGTGTGAAGCTTATATTTTTAATATATGTGAAAATACTACACTTGGATTCAAGTATTTTGATTTCAAGGGTGTAAAAGGAATTGAATTAAAAGTTTGTGGATACGGCAAGGGAGACTTTGAAGTTCGTACTTCGCCCGATGGTCCTGTATATGCTAAGATAGGCGTTGATTTTGAAACGGTCTGGGTTACATACAATGCTGAATGTAACATTCCGGATGGCGTGTCGGCGCTATACCTTAAGTATACCGGATTCGGTAATATGGGTCTTAAGTCATTTAGATTCTTACATTAGTAGATCAGTTGATTATATGTGAAAGTTCTAACTCTCCTTGCTTGCAAAGGCAGGGAGAGTTTTTCATATGCACAGATGAAGGACAATGTAGTATAATACAAGTTATGAAGTTAAAGTACGCTGGAAGTAAAGAATTATACAAAAAGGTATGGGTAGTTTCACTACCCATTATTTTTCAGAATATTATCGACGCTGCAGTTAACAGCGCCGATGTTTTGATGCTCAATTACGTAGGTCAGGATGCCATCTCGGCAGTATCTTTGGCCAACAGTTTGGTGGGTATTCTTTTTATGTTCCTATATGGAATAGGAACAGGAATTGCAATGCTTGCGGCACAATACTATGGCAAGGGTGATCTTAAAACCATCGAAAAAGTTGAAGGAATCGGACTCAAATTCGCCCTAAGTGTTGCAATCGCAGGTGCGGCAGCATGTGTGGCAGTTCCGAGATTATTGATGAGAATATACACGCCCGAAAGCAAACTGATAGACATAGGAGCTGAATATCTGGTATTCATTGCACCTGGTCTTATCTTCTGGGCTATAAGCGCCGTATATATGTCGATATTGAGATGTATAGGAAAAGTAAGTGTGGCAACCGTGCTTGAGGCGATAGCTCTTATCTGCAATGTGGCGTTAAACGCAGTATTTATCTTCGGTCTTTTTGGCGCTCCCAAGCTCGGAGTGGTGGGCGTTGCAATAGCAACGACACTGAGCCGTCTTATTCAGCTGATAGGATGTATCGTTGTATCTGCATCCAAGCCCGGAGTTGCGCTTACCTTTAAGACAATGTTTCAGAGGCATAAGCTGCTGGAAAAAGATTTTATCACAATGGCAATGCCTGCTATTGGTAATGACCTTGCATGGTCAGTAGCTTTCTCTGCTTACTCTGCCATAATCGGTCATCTTGACAGCGGAGATGCTGCAGCAGCATATTCAATCGTTAACGTTGTCAGAAACTTAGGATGTATCATGTGTTACGGTATTGGCTCTGCTTCAGGAATAATTGTCGGTCAGATTCTGGGAGAGGGCTCGACGGAGGATGGTATAAAAGCAGGTCATATATGTCTGAGGCTTGCGATTATTACGGGAATTATAGGTGGCCTTGTCGTTCTGGCGATAATGCCAATCGTATTGAAGATAGAATCCGCATCTTTCACGCCCGAAGCGTTGGACTATCTAAAGTTCATGATGTTAATCAATACATATTACATTACAGGTACTTCGGTTAATACCTGTCTTATTGCGGGCGTATTCAGGGCCGGAGGTGATTCGAAGTTCGGCTTCAAATGCGATGTTATAGACATGTGGGCATATGCGGTTCCACTCGGATTCTTGGCAGCATTTGTATTCAAACTTCCGGTAAAAGTAGTATATTTCTTACTTTGCACCGATGAATTCGTTAAATGGCCGTGGGTATTCAAACATTTTTACTCACATAAGTGGGCTCAAAATATCACACGTGATAATATCGATAACGAACAGATACAAGAACAAAGCAATTAGAATATAACAATTGATTTTAGAATAGATAAAAAGCATCACTGTACATGTGGTGTTTTTTATTTTGTATCTTTTGTGCATTTTTGCCAAGAAATTTTAAATCAAATTACTGGAAACGATTAAATTACAAATATTTGCAGGTTAGGGTTGACAAACTGATTTAAGAGGCTTAATATGTAAAAAGCAAACAGACAATTAAACAAGTGCTTAATTGTTTAACAAAATTTAAAGAAAAATAAAGTATCTTATTTTTCTATTTTAGAAAATTAAAAACTGATAACTCACGACATTTTCGATTTATGCGATTGGTGGCAGAGCCTATCATAAGTTTATCCCAATCGCGATGAGAGAATGAATGAAAATGAATTAAAGCATTAAAAATACGGAGAAAAAGGAGAAAAAATATGTCAGAGCAGGAGAGAAAATTTCTTGAAATCGTTGATCTGAAGAAAGGATTCGGAAGCGGAGATACAAGACAGGAAGTTCTCAAGGGAATGAACTTTACAGTGGCAAAAGGCGAGTTTTGTGTACTCCTTGGACCGTCGGGAAGCGGTAAGTCCACACTCCTTAACATTATAGGAGGAATCGATAATCCGGATTCGGGATACATCTCGATAAACGGTGACAAGCTTCGCGATATGGGCGAAAAAGGATTAACGAAATACAGAAGAAAACACTTGGGATACGTTTTTCAGATGTACAATCTAATTCCCAATCTTAATGTCAAAGAAAACATTGAAGTCGGTGCATATCTTTCAGACAACCCCCTCGAAATAGACGAATTACTTGAGACTTTAGGTCTTGCAAAACACAAATATAAATTACCCAATCAGTTATCGGGTGGCCAGCAACAGCGTGTGTCAATTGGACGTGCGATTGTAAAAAATCCCGACATCCTTTTATGCGATGAGCCGACAGGTGCTCTTGATTACAACACATCAAAAGAGATTCTCAAACTTATCGAAGATGTTAATGCCAAGTACGGTAACACAGTGATTATGGTTACACACAACGAAGAGATCAGAAAGATGGCAGATCATGTTATCAAACTCAGAGATGGTATGGTTCGTCATAATGACATGAACGAGAATAAGATCTCAGCAACAGAACTTGACTGGTAACATATTTTGAGAGAATGAATAAAGGGTAACGATATGAAGGAAAACAAAAAGAAAAGAATAATGAATCCTCTCATAAAAAGAGTTCCCAAGGAACTGCTTGGTGAGTGGAGAAAATACCTTGTGATATTCTTACTGCTTTCAATGACAATCGGATTCGTGTCAGGTATGTATGTTGCTAACCACAGTATGCTTATATCCATAGCGAATGCGAATAGAGACAACAAGCTTGAAGACGGTCATTTCGAACTTGAAGACGAAGCAAGTGACGAACTTATAAAAGCAATCGAGTCCGGAGAAAAGATTGACTTAAGAGCATATTTTATAGACGAAGCTCACAAGGAAATAGATGACAAGATAGAGGAAGAAGCACCCAAGACTTTAAAAGAAGAAGTAGAAAAAGAAGTCAGAAAAAAAGTAAAAGAAGAGATTACCAAAAAAGTAACGGATGCCGTTAATGAGGCTCTTGCTCCTTATGCGGATTTCATGAGTGCCGAAGAAAAGCAGAAGCAGATTGACGAAGCAGTTAATAAGGCAATCGAAGAAAACTATGAAAAGACTGTAAAAGAAGTTCTTCCGGATGCAATAGATGAGGCTCTCAAGAGTCAGGAATATCTTGATGAAAAAGAGAAGGCCAGAAAAGAAGCATACGAAGAAGCAGAGGATGAGATTAACGAAGAGTTCGATAAGCAGGATGCCAAAAAGTCCAAGTCTACTTTAGAGGCGGAGAAGAATTTCAAGGTAACGCCTGTAAAACTCTATGAAAACTTTTATAAAGATGTAACAGAAGATAATGATCTTGACGGCAAATCAGATGGTAAAGTAAGAATCTATGCATATGAAGATTACATCAATATGGCGACCTTCAACGAAGGCAGAAAGCCGGAGAAAGACAATGAGATTGCCATCGACAGAATGCATGCAGAGAATAACGATCTAAAAATCGGTGACAAGATTAATGTCGGTGGAAAAGAGTTCGAGATAACAGGTCTTTTGGCATATGTTAATTACGCAACTCTTCACGAAAAGAATACGGATCTTATGTTTGACGCAATAAGCTTTGATGTAGCGATGGTTACACCTGAGGCTTGGGAGAGCGTAAGCGGAAAAGTACATTACTTATACGCATTCAAATATGTTGACTCTTATTCAAATGAATCTGAGCAAAAGAAGCTCTCAGATGATTTTATGAGTGCTCTTATTACACAGAGCATCAAGGCAGAAAACGATCTCGAAGATTACGTACCTGAGTATCTAAACCAGGCGGTTCATTTTGCTCCCGATGATATGGGTTCAGATAAAGAGATGGGTGGAGTACTTCTCTACATACTGGTTATCGTTCTTGGATTCGTATTTGCGCTGACCATCATGTCGACAATTACCAAGGAATCAACAGTTATCGGAACACTTAGAGCATCAGGATATACTAAGGGTGAGCTCATCAAACATTATATGTCCATGCCCGTTTTAACGACTCTTTTAGCTGCAATCGTTGGTAATGTACTGGGCTATACCTTGTTTAAAAACACAGTTGTGGCTATGTATTTTAACAGCTACAGTCTTCCGGCATATCAGACATATTGGTATTACGAAGCATTTGTAAAGACAACAATAATTCCGGTTATTTTGATGGTTCTTATAAACTTTGTAACAGTAGCTTATATGCTTAGACTTTCTCCTCTTAGATTCATAAGAAGAGATTTAAAAACAAGCAAGAGAAAGAAAGCCATGAGACTTCCGAGATTCAAGTTCCTCGCAAGATTCAGATTGAGAGTGCTTTTACAGAACATACCGAATTACTTGGTTCTTTTTGCAGGAATATATTTTGTAGTATTCCTTATGACCTTTGCATTCGGATTACCGACAACGCTTGATTATTACAAGGAACATGCGACGGAAGATATGTTCGCTAAGTATCAATATGTACTTAAGTCCAACGAGGATGATGACGGGGATGAAATTACTACCAAGGAAGAGAGTGCAGAGAAATTCAGTATGGAGACTCTCTATACAACAGACGGCAAGAGAGTCAATGAGCCAATAAGTATATACGGCGTGGATGACGATAGCCATTTTATTCCTCTTAATGGAAAAGTATCGGGTAACGAAGCGTTGATATCGAGTGCGTACGCAGATAAGTTCAAACTTGCGGTGGGAGACAGTGTGACGTTAAAAGCCAGATATACCGATGATGAGTACACATTTAAAATAGTCGGAACATATGATTATATCAGCAGCCTGGCACTTTTTACCTCTCTCGATGGTTTTAATGAGATATTTGGAAACGCAGAGGGATCTTTTAACGGATTCTTATCCGAAGAAGAGATAAAAGATATTGATGCCAAGTACATCGCAATGACTATTACTGAAGATGATATCATGAAAGTATCCAACCAGCTTGACCACTCAATGGGCAACTACATGAGTTACTTTAAAGTTATATGCCTCGCATTTGCAGGAATACTCATATACTTACTTACAAAAGTAATAGTGGAAAAGAACGAGAATTCTATCTCAATGACCAAAATCCTTGGATACTACAATGGTGAGATTGCATCGCTCTATCTTTTGACGACAACTGTTGTTGTAACAATCTCGGCCATTATTTCGGCAGTACTTGGAACCAAGTCGCTTGAGCTGGTATGGAACATAATCCTCTATAGAATGGATGGTTGGCTTCCCGCATACGTACCCGTATTAAGTTATGTATATATTGTACTTATGGTATTGGCTGCATACTTAATAGTAATGTTCATTGACTATCATAGAATCAAGAAGATTCCTATGGATCAGGCCCTTAAAAATGTAGAGTAATCGAAAAATGTGTCTTTAGTTTTTCTGTGATTTTAATTGATTTACTCAGTGTTAATAACTCTTCATATATGTTAAAGTATATGAAGAGTTATTTTTGGGGAGGTATTAATATGAGTATTGCAAAAAACCCGATAATGCCGGGCTTTTATCCGGATCCGTCCATATGTGCGGTAGGCGAGGATTATTATCTGTGTAACTCGACATTTTCGTATGTTCCGGGATTGTCTCTTATGCACAGTAAGGACTTGGCACATTGGGAGCAGATAGGTAATGTACTTACCAGACATTCACAGATTCCGCTTGAAGGAGCGGACCATTCTCAGGGTCTTTTTGCTCCTACAATTAGATATAATAAAGGAACTTTTTACGTTATATGTACCAATGTTACTCATGGCGGTAACTTTATCGTAACAGCAGAAAATCCTGAGGGACCCTGGTCAGAGCCTCATTATCTCAAGGATGCTGACGGAATAGACCCTTCACTCTTCTTTGACGATGACGGAAGATGCTATTACATCGGTACACATCCCAATCCCGACGGAGTAAAGTACAACGGAGACTGGTATATCTATATCGCTGAAGTTGATCTTGAAAAATGGGAACTTAAGGGCGAGAAAAAGAATGTATGGAACGGTGCACTCAAGGGTTGCATCTGGCCTGAGGGACCACATATTTATAAAGAAAACGGATATTATTACATCATGCATGCAGAGGGAGGTACAGGCCCCGAACATTCAGTAATGATATGTAGAAGTAAGGATATCTGGGGACCTTATGAAGGTAATCCCAAGAACCCCATTCTTACACATAGACATCTTGGTCAGGATTATCCCATCAAGTACGTTGGTCACGGAGATATCATCAAGACTCCGAATGACGAGTGGTTCATGACGATACTTGCGGTAAGACCTCTTAACAGATTTACTACCATGGGAAGAGAGACTTTCCTTGCCAAGTTCATCTGGGAGGAAGACTGGCCCGTGGTTAATCCCGGAGTTGGTATGCTTACCGATACTGTTGAGATTAACTTACCTGACTGGGATCCTACAAAAGATCCGACATCATATACGGTAAGAACTGGCAATAAGACCACACTTCCCGGTACCGATAAGGATTATGATTTTGCATCCATGAAGGAACTTGGAGATGAGTTTTTATTCCTTAGAAATTATCCCGATGATCTCTATAAGTTGGATGCTGACGGACTTAAGCTTAAGCTTCAAGCAGATGATATAAAAGCTGTTGCTTCGCCGTCATTTGTATCCATCAGACAGCAACATCATTATTTTAGAAGTACAACCGAACTTGATATTTCTTCTCTAAGTGCAAAAGAAACCGCAGGTCTCGTTCTTTTACAGAATAACCTCTATAACCTTAGAGTAGAGATTGATGCCACGATGTGCAATATGATTATCTGTAAGAATGGCGAAGACAAGGTGGTTGGAAGCACACCAATATCAGGAGTGGTTAAGGACGGTATTGTTAAGTTAACTATTCTTGTGGAAGGTCTTGATGTAAAAGGATATGCGGGAGATGAATTCCTCGGCGAGGCAGAAGTATCCACACTATCAACGGAAGTTGCGGGTGGATTCGTAGGATGTTGTATCGGTCTATATGCATCAGGTAACGGAAGTGAAGGCGGATATGTAACATTTAAAAACTTCACATATAAAGATGAAACAAAACGTTAATAAAAGGAGGTGCTAAGCACCTCCTTTTTTGCGATAAATCTTCCCTGCTCGATTAATACATACATAATTAGTTATCTGTAATCTCGAATGAACCTCGAGGTGTATGCACATGGGATGACTTAAAACTACGAGGTGATTCGCCATAATATTTCTTAAAGGATTCTGCCATATAGCTTGCTGATGCAAATCCAGTATTGTATGCAATCTCTGACATGGACATATCACTTGAGTTGAGTAGCTCAGCGACTTTGCTTACTCTGAATCTCGTTAGGTTTTCAATCGGAGTCTGGTCAGTATATTTATGGAAGAGATTATTACAGAATGTACGGCTTACGTTTCCGGCTGCTGCAATATCGTCAAGCGTAATGGATGAAGCGTAATTTTCCTGTATAAAGGTAAGCATAGCCTTAAGTGAGTCGACCTGGGAGTTGGAAAAATTATTATCCTGAGAGTCCGGGTTACCGGCTTTTGTAAATATCTGTTCCCATATTCCGAAGAATTGTTTTGTTAGTAAGAATTCATTTCCTAAGCAGCTTGGAGCGTTAAGAATCAGCTCGCGAATCTTTTTACCTGTTTCTTCATCATGTTTGAAATGAAGAAAAGGAATGCTCGTATTATCGGTAATGGCTTTGATATATTTATTCTCCACAATATTGGAAGCGCAGAGAATCCTGGGATGGAAGATGATAATGACGTAGTCGGTTCTTTCCTCTCTCTTAGGAACGCTAAAATGGATCTGTCTTGAATTGACGAAGATGGTATCGCCTTCATTTAATAATACTTCTTCACCGTTGATGCTGTACGCAAGGTATCCTTTCGTGATACACATTAACTCAACATCATCGTGGAAGTGAGGGTCATTAGCCCAGGTAGAAGAAGGATAGACATATCCTTCGTATACATATGAAGGGAAATTGGGATCGTCATAATTGACCCTTTCAGATCCGTTAGCTCTTTTTTGTATAAATCCACGCCACTCTTTAATCATTGTTTTACCTTCTTAATATTTTAATCCAAATGTTCAAAAGAAAAATTGTTGAATAAGTTATTACAAATATATTTCACAACATATATAATTATATTTCAAGAGAACTATAACAATTATATTTCACAGTTTTATCACAATTTTACACAAGTGAAATATTGTTATAAAATCGCGAAAATTTCAGGGTGTTTTTTTCATTTTTATTGTAATATACTTTCAAACCATAGGAAACAGGATTTTGAAATTATAATTATTTTACACAGAAGTATCGATTAAACAAATCCTTAATCCAACTATATTACATAAGGAGGGAGCAGATATGAGAAAAAACTTAAAAAAGATGGCCGGCTATTACAAACCTTATATGGGAATATTCATTCTTGATATGTTCTTTGCATTTTTGGCATCTGCGATTGCGCTTATCATTCCGCTTCCTGTCAGATACATAACCAAAAGCATATCAACAATAGATGTTGATTCAGCGGTCAAGTTAATAACTACTATAGGAATAGCATTAATCCTACTCGTTATTGTCCAGTTTTTTGCGAATTATTTTATATCGTATGTTGGACATATGATGGGTGCGAAAATGGAATACAATATGCGAGCAGAATTGTTTGCCCATTATCAGAAGTTATCCTTCTCCTTCTATGATGAGCAAAAAGTCGGCGGACTGATGAGTAGAGTAACGAGTGATCTTTTTGATATCACCGAGCTACTTCATCATGGACCTGAGAATGTTGCGATATCGGCAATTAAGATTATCGGAGCGTTCATCATCCTCTTTATAATAAGTCCGTATTTGGCAATTGCTGCATTCGCGCTATTGCCATTTATGTTTTTATACGCACTTTTTATGAATAAGCGTATGAAGAGAGCATTCAAGGAAAACAGAGTAAAGATTGGTGATATCAATACTCAGATAGAGGATAACTTATCAGGCATCAGAGTGGTTAAGTCATTTGCCAATGAGGACATAGAGAATGAAAAGTTTAAGGTTGGCAATGATGCATTCCTTAAGGCCAAGAGAAACAGCTACTTTTATATGGGATTCTTCCATTCGGGAGTCAATGCTTTTACATTACTTATTAATGTAGTGGTTATTATGGCCGGTGGAATATTGATGGCCAAGGGACTCGTTAAGGTAGAGGACTTCGTAACATTCCTTTTATATATCAATGTATTTACGGATCCTATCAGAACATTAATCGATTTTACCGAGCAGTTCCAAAACGGTTATTCGGGATTCGAGAGATTCATGGAGATGCTTGATATTGAGCCCGATATTGTGGACAGTCCTAATGCAATTGAGCTTAAGGATGTGAAGGGCGATATTAAGTTTGAGGATGTTTCCTTTAAATATAAGGATAGTGCTCACAGAGTATTAAGACATATTAATCTTGATGTTAAGGCCGGTTCGTACGTAGCCTTGGTTGGATCTTCGGGAGGCGGAAAGACAACTCTTTGCAGCCTAATCCCAAGATTTTATGAAGTAACCAAGGGAAGCATAAGCATCGATGGAAAAGATATAAGAGAAGTTACTCTTAGGAGTCTTAGAAATAATATCGGAATTGTTCAGCAGGATGTATATCTTTTTGCAGGAACAGTGTACGACAACATTCTATATGGTAAGCCTGACGCAACCAGAGAAGAAGTCATTGAGGCTGCAAAACTTGCGAATGCGCATGAGTTCATCGAAGGACTTCCCAATGGATATGATACCGATATAGGACAGAGAGGAGTTAAGCTCTCAGGCGGTCAGAAGCAGAGACTTTCCATCGCGAGAGTATTTTTAAAGAACCCGCCCATACTTATATTTGATGAGGCGACAAGTGCACTTGATAACGAGAGCGAGAATATTGTAAAAGAATCGCTTGAAAAACTGGCACACAACAGAACAACTTTTGTAATAGCACACAGATTATCGACCATTAAAAATGCTGAGAGAATTCTTGTTCTTACTGAAAACGGAATCGAAGAGTCGGGAACTCACGATGAGTTGATGGCTAAGAACGGAATCTATGCACAGCTATACAAATGGACCAGATAATCAGGAGGTAAGAGAAAATGGAAAATGTAATAGAACTTAGAAATGTAGATAAAGAATTCAAAGTATTGAACAGACACGAGGGCTTAAAAGGAAGCTTTCAGGACCTGTTCTCAAGAGACTATAAGATCATTAAGGCAGTTAATGATGTATCAATGACAATTAAGCCCGGAGAGATAGTTGGATACTTAGGACCCAATGGTGCGGGCAAGTCGACAACAATCAAGATGATGACAGGAGTACTTCAGCCCACAAGAGGCGAGATACTCGTTAACGGAAAAGTTCCTTATAAGAACAGAACAGCCAATGCTCAAAACATCGGTGTAGTATTCGGACAGAGATCACAGCTTTGGTGGTCACTTCCTTTAATCGAATCCTTCAAACTTTTGAAAGATATTTACAACATATCTGATAAGGATTACAAGGATATGCTGACGCTTTACGAATCATTGGTTGATATTAAGGACCTTTATTCAAAGCCCGTTCGTCAGATGTCTCTTGGACAGAGAACATTAAGCGATATCTTGGCAGCATTCTTACACAATCCGCCCATCGTATTCCTTGATGAGCCGACAATCGGTCTTGATGTTTCGATGAAAGCGAAAATCAGAAACCTTATCAAGGCTCTTAACAAGGAAAAGAACACGACAGTTATTCTTACAACACATGATATGGGTGACGTTGATGCTTTGTGCGAGAGAATCGTAATCATCGATAAGGGAACCATGCTTTACGATAATGATATCGAGCACTTAAGAAGCTTCTTTGGTGCGTACAGAACACTTCTTATCAAGACAAAAAAGCATCCTGAGGAACTCACTGATGACGAAAAGAAAGCAGAACTTGATGCAGTTGAAGCAATAGTAAAAGAAGACTTCGCTGACAAGGAATTTACTTTCTCTTCAACAGATGAAGGTTGGTGCAGCATTCTTATCGACGAGTCACAGGTAAGATTGATGAAGGTTCTCAATCATATTCAGGAAAAGATAAAAGTATATGATGTGCGTCTTGAAGAGATCTCCACAGAGAGTGTTATCAGAAAGATTTACGAAGATGCAGAGAACATGAAGAAAGCTAATTAAGAGGATATAAAAATGAGAATAAAATCATGGATAGCGCTTACGAGAGTATCCATTATGGATTTTATGCAATTTCGATTAAGCGCATTTGTAATGTTGATAGGCAACATTATATATTTGATAGTTATTTATAATCTGTGGAAAGCAATCTATGCTTCCGTTGATAATGCAACAATTAACGGAATGAGTTTTAACGATACCATGATTTATCTGGTACTCGCATCCGCTCAGTTTACTTTTATGGAAGCATATCTCGTGTGGATGATGAGTAGATCAATCCAGAGCGGTAAGATAGTGCTCGATCTGTTGAAGCCTGTTCCGTATTCGCAGTACTTATTGTTCGGCCTTGAGGGCGGTAATATATGTGCGTTCGTAGTAACTTTTATACCTACATTTATAATCGTTGAGATTATAACAAAGGGTGCAATTCATATAGGAATAAACATTTTATTCTATCTTGTAGCAGCACTTTTGGGAGCACTAATTAACTTTGCTATAGACTTTTTTGTCGGAACAATTTGTCTATACACACAGTCCACATGGGGCATTAACATCATGAAGGAAGTAGTGGTTTTGTTCCTCTCAGGAGCTACAGTACCGCTTGCATTTTTCCCGGAGACACTTAGAAAGATAGTAATGTTTTTCCCGTTCCATGCAATATACAATACACCCCTCACGTTCCTTACCAAGGGACCTGAGCTTAGCCTCGCTGAGTCTTTTATCATGATTGGTGAGCAGGCTATATGGGCACTTGTATTAATACTTATTGGAAAAATATTCTGGAAAGCTTCCGAGCGAATCATCACGGTGAATGGAGGCTGATGTAATATGAAGAGATTAGGTTTTTACATATCAATTTACAGAAAGATAATTGTTCAGGATATTAAGAGCAAGATGAGTTATCGTTCGGACTTCATTATCTCAATGATAGGAATGATCCTCACTGATGTATCGGAGCTTGCAGCTTTCTACATCATGTTCCTTAATTTCCCGAGCGTATGCGGTTGGACATATCATGAGATGTTGTTTTTATACGGCTTCTCGCTTGTGGCCTTAACACCGCTACAATGCTTGTTTGACAACAATTGGCACTTACGACATTATGTATATGAAGGCGATTTTATCAAGTATTGTTTCAGACCGATAAACGTATTCTTTTACTACATATCGGAAGATTTTGATACAAAAGGACTCGGACAGTTTTTTGTCGGAATGGGTACGATTTGTTTTGCTTGGTACAAATTAAAATTGCCGGTAACTTTTGTTAATATAGCAGCACTTATCGTAGCGCTTTTTGCAGCATCACTTTTCATGGTTGCAATTATGAACATAGCCGCTGCAAGCTGCTTCTTCCTGACAAATTCGGGATACATAATGGTTACAATGAACAAGTTTAGAGACTATGCAAAATATCCGGTTACTATATTCCCGATGTTTTTCAGAATCATCTTTACTTTCATAATACCGATAGCATTTATTGCATACTTCCCGAGCCTCGTAATACTGCGTCCTCAGGATATTCCGTTCTTAACTTGGTTTTCACCCGTTTACGGAATAATCTTCTTCTTTATCTCATATAAGATATGGATGTGGGGCGCATCCAAGTATTCGGGAACAGGATCATGATTTAGACAATTGGCCATCTTAAGGAGAGACTATGACAGAGCAATTGATGAATGTAATTAATAAGCATTTTGTTGGTCACGAAGATGTGACAGAGAATGTTATTATATGCCTTTTATCCGGCGGACATGTTCTATTGGAAGATGTCCCCGGTGTGGGCAAAACTACACTAGCCAAGACATTATCGAAGGCAGTTAACTTAAGTTTTGGACGTATCCAGTTTACGCCGGATACGCTTCCTTCCGATATTCTTGGCGTGTCTATCATCAATATGAAAAACGGAGAATTTGAATATAAAGAAGGTGCAATTATGCACCAGCTTATTCTTGCTGATGAGATTAACCGTACTTCTCCGAAGACTCAGTCCTCTCTTCTTGAGGCAATGGCAGAAGGCTTTGTAACTATTGATAAAACAAGATATAAGTTGCCCGAGCCTTTTATGGTTATAGCAACTCAAAATCCGATTGAGTTTGTTGGTACATATCCTTTGCCTGAAGCGCAGATGGATAGATTTATGATGAAGTTATCCATTGGCTATCCCAAGCAGGAAAATGAGATCGAGATGACTAAAAACTTTTTATCCGGACAGACTATTGAATCGATTGAGAGCGTACTGACTGCTGAAAAAATATTCGAGATAAAAAAGGAAGTTGAAAAGGTTAAAGTGGTTGATGATTGCATTAAGTATGCGAATGATATTATCGCTTTAACCAGAGAAGAATCCCGTTTTGTAATGGGAGCATCTTCCCGTGCCATGCTTCATCTTATTCGTGCTTCACAGGCCAAGGCTTATATATCAGGTCGTGATTACGTAAAGCCTGACGACATCAAGGCAGTAGCTATTAATACACTTCATCACAGGCTATCACTTACATATGAAGCAAAGATAGCCAAGGAAGATGTAGATAAGGTATTGAAATCAATTATTCTTAAAGTCAAAGTACCGATGGTGTAAAATGCTTAGAAACAGACTTATAGTATTAGGGCTTTTTGTCCTCTCGCTGGTTGCTATATCGTTTTACGGAGGCCCTGTTACATATGGGGCTTTTTTTCTATCGCTTTTAATTCCCATCGCATCTGCTATCTATGCGTTATTGGTATATTATCGATTCAAAATATACCAGGTAATAGTATCTAAAAATGTCATAGTCGGAACTCCCACGAACTTTTATTTTACACTTCAAAATGAAGATGCTTATTCTTTTTCAGGAGTGAAAGTCGAGTTCTTTTCTGATTTTTCCTATATCAATGATGTCGAAGAAAACTATGAATATGAATTAACTCCGCATTCCGGAACAAAAAAAGAAACCGTTCTTATATGCAAGTATCGTGGAGAATATGAAGTAGGTATTAAAAACGTAATAGTTGAAGATTACCTGCGTCTTTTTAGATTCAAATTCAAAAACAGAGAGACACTGAAAGCAATAGTTTATCCGCGACTTGAAATACTTGATTCGCTTTCGGGTGTTGATTCATTGGTTTATTCAAATGAGTCCAACAGAAATCCTGAAGAACTTGATGTATTGGTTAGAGAATATATACCGGGCGATGATATCAGAAATATTAACTGGAAGGTAAGTGCACATCTTGGTAAGCCCTATGTAAGGGGAAGAATCGGCACTCAGACTCAGTCAATAGGTATCATTATGGATTCTTGCAGATACTATCCGGATCCCGAAGAATTTTTGCCTCTTGAAAATAAGATACTCGAGGTATCAATAGCGATTACTCATTACTATCTGTCAAAAGGAATAAGTGCATCAATCCAGACATTTGAAGGAGCACCTAAAAAGTATATTCTTCAGGGAGTATCTTCTTTTGAAGACTTTTATTCTTCTATGGCAGAATTTTCATTTCGTCCGGACAATACATTAGCCAACCTTTTTGAGGGTGTCAGACAATCGGACGTTACTTCAAGTAATCTAATATTCCTCGTTGTTCACGAGATAACAGGAGACATTCTCTCACTGGCCGAGGCGCTTGGAAGAAATGGAAAGAATACGATTATATATCATGTTACAGATACGGATATCGACGTATCCGAGATTAATGTTGGCAAGAGTACGGAGTATAAGCGTATAGGCTATGAAGACAGATTAAAGGAGGTACTGTAATGGTCACTTTAATCTATGAATTGCTATATGTGATTACTTTTGCAGCCGGAATACTATCTATATCTTCCAAGTTTTTAGGGCTTGGAAAGGCAGGCTTTTTATTGTTTATAATCGAGCTTTTCCTGGCATCGATTTTTGTCGTATTAAAAAACGGAAAAGTTACCGGAAGACTTATCTCAATAGGGCTATTGTCCTCTTATACAATATTCATTTTGATTCTAAATAGTTACAACGAAGCTAATCAAAAAGAGTTTGATGCGATGGGACTTTTATGGCTTTTAGCAATTGCTCTTTTAGCTTTTCTAATGGGCGAACTCTCTGCATATGGCAGGGCTTTTCGTGTTATTGTTTCTATTCTTTCTTTTGCATCTTTAGTGGCATTTACAATAACAAAATATGAAATAGGAAAAGTATATGTTGTCGCAGTATTCTCGCTTATTATTTTTACAGTAGCAAGCGAGATACAAAAGAGATGGAAAAAACATGGCGATACGGATATGAAAAAACATATGGTATATATTTCGCCGTTTATTGTGGCTACCATATTCTTTTTACTTATTTCTCCTTACTCTACCAAGCCCTACGGTTGGCCAGTTGTTAAGACAGCATACAGATTTGTTAACAGAACCATTCAGGATTTAAGAATCAAGGCGTCCATTAACAAGAATGAGGATTATGCTGTTTCTTTACTTGGCTTTTCCGAGGAAGGCTCGATAGCTGGAGAAGTAAAAGACAGTAGAGATAGAGTATTGGCTGTGTATGGTATTCCTGAGGAGACCGAGACTTTGAAATTATCGGGTAAAAACTTTTCAACATTTACGGGTAGAGAATGGTTGGAGACCGATGAATCAACTGAGCCCGATGCGATGTTTGATTCTATAGGAATGTATGCTTCTCTTTCGGATTATACCGATGATCCAAGCAAATATGTCAGATGGGATAAACTAACTATCCAATATATAACAATGAATACCGATTATGTTTTTTCACCGTCAAAATCAGTAGTCAGAGAAAGCAGATTTCCGGTTTTATCTTACGAAATAAAATATGATGGCGCTGATATTATGTGGCCGGAAACAAAAAGCTATAAGACAAGTTATTCCATGGTGTATTTGCTGACCAATAACGAGAGTGAAGAGTTCGTAAGATTCATAGAAGAGGGAGATACACCTTCGAAAGAAGCGTATGACGAATACCGCGGAGAATTTGGAGTACAAAGCGATTTTAAGTATGCGTATGAGAATTTCATTAAGCATCAGGAATCAATAAAAGAAACTTACGGTAAAGAAGTTGTACTATCCGATGAACTAAGAAACTATATGGATCAGTTATACGAAGGGTGCAATAGCGATTACGAGAAATTGCTTCGTATAAAACAGCTTTTAAAGAGTTTTGAATATACTAAAAATCCGGGAGAAATACCGGAGAATATTACGAACGATACAGAGTTCTTAGATTACTTTATTCTTGATGAACAAAGAGGATATTGCAGTTTCTATGCAACTGCTTTTGTTTTGCTGGCAAGGGCAGAAGGCATCCCTGCAAGATATGTTCAAGGATACAATATTACTGTGAATGGCAGTCAAAACAAATATGTGTATTCTTCCTCGGCTCATGCATGGGCAGAAGTATATTTTGACTCCGCGGGATGGATTGCGTTTGATGCGACTCCGGGATTCGAAGGCGGTAATTACTGGAGCGGAAGCGCTACATCATTCAAGTTACCCGAGATGGGCGTATACGAGAAAAAAGAAGAGGATAGTCAGTCCGAAAAAGAGGAAGAGACCGAAGAAGCAGCTGAAGAGAAAGAAACGGTATCGGTTAATTGGATAATAATTGTTATTCCTGTGTTGTCCGGAATAGCAATCATTGTCGTAGTATATTTTGCAGTACGAATAGGCTCGAAAATCAGATTCAATCAAATGGATGATTCCAAGCAATTTGTGGCATATTGCAAGCAAGTTTTTGCAATATTGCGATTACTCGGCAAGCCCATAAAAGAGGATGAGACGCTTTTTGAATACAGAACGAGACTTGAAAAGGATTATTATATCGATAGACTTTGTTTTATAGATGAACTGGAAAGATATCTTTACAGCGGACAGGATATTAGTGCTGAATTGGATGAGGCAAAAAAGAATGCAATAAATATGCGAAAAGAGCTATTGGATGAGCTTAAGAAAAAGCGTCTTGTTAAGTATATATTATATAGTCTTAAGTTTAATTCGTGACGAGAATATGATAGATTGAGTCCTTTTTACAGATGAATAGTTTTTATAGCATTAGTAGCTATTGATATGTTATAGTTACATTGTGTGTTCTACATTTATAGAAGTATAAATGTGTGTAAGAGAGGATAGATTAATGAACAAAAACACTGATCTTAGTAACAGTGATTTGCTTAGAGAGAATGAAGAACGTGTGTTGGCTATAACAACGAAATACATGCGTTTTGTTATTCTCACTTTCGCACTCATATATATTGGTAATATTTTTCATATATTCAAAATTTCTTATGTGGCGCTAACGATTGCAACAGTTGCATCGGCAGTGATTCTGTGGCTTCCGTCCCTTGCGGAAAAGCTCAATGTTCCCCTAAAGGCAAGACGATACATATGCGTTTTGGGGCTCGAGGCAGTAGTTGGTATTTTGGCATGCAACAGTGATATAGGTATCTATATTACATATATGCTTGCAATGGTTACTAGCCTCATCTTTTTTGATAAGTTTTTTACTCTGCAAGTTTCTCTTATTAACTTTTTTGTTATAGTAGCATCCATGTATGTTAGATCTTTAAGCGTTGTTCAGGTCGAATTTGAGAGCAACTTGATCTGGTGGATCTCTCGTTGCATGGGCTTTCTTATTGAGTCGATTATCATGACTCTCATTTGCTATAACGTAGCAAAAGCATCCTGCAATGTATTAACAAAATTTATTCAGTCACAAAAAGAATTAAAAGAGAAAAATGAAGCTATTGAGAAGATGTCTGAGCAGGTTATTCATGCGCTTTCCAATACTATAGATAGCAAGGACTCGTATACTAACGGTCATTCCAATCGAGTAGCTGAGTATTCAAGAGAGATTGCAAGAAGAATGGGAAAGAGTGAAGATGAGATTACGACTGTATATAGAACTGCTTTGCTTCATGACGTAGGAAAAGTTGTTATCGCGGATGAGATTATCAATAAGCCGGGAAAGTTAAACGATGAGGAGTACGCTAAGATAAAAGAGCATACAGCAATCGGCTCAAAAATTCTTGATGAGATTACTGAAATTCCTGAACTTTCTTCAGGTGCTCATTGGCATCATGAACGATTTGACGGCAAGGGTTATCCTGACGGATTATCTGGAGAACAGATTTCTGAATATGCCAGAATCATCTGCGTAGCCGATTGTTATGATGCAATGACTTCCAACAGATCATATCGTAAGGTAATGCCACAGGAGACGGTCAGACGCGAGATAGAGGACGGAATGGGAACGCAATTTGATCCAGAAGTTGCAATGATTATGTTACAGATGATAGATGAAGATACCGACTACAAGATGAGAGAATTGTAATTTTTGATTTAGAGCTTCGCCCAAATGATATCTTTATTAAGAGGATAAACATATGATTACAGAACAAAATACTGAAGTAAAAGTTCGATCTAATGCACCAAGCGTAGTAAGTATTATTGGTTTCATATTGTCATTTTTTATTTGGCCATTAGGCTTTATATTGTGCATTATTGATATCATTTTTGGGAAGAAAAACAGAGCATTATCAATAGCTGGTGCTGCTGTTTCTGTAGTACTCACGCTAGGAGTATCTCTCTACGTAGCGTTTATGGCATCAATAATGGCACCAGCTATGGGAGAGTTTAATGAGACAAAAAAAGTAAGGAAGGATTTAGGGATGGCGGGAACCATTAGTATGGAACTCTTAGACTGTTCTTTTAATGCAGATTTTATTGAGAACAATGAGGTTCCGTATAGCACAGAATACACCAACATAGAGGATATTCCCAAAGGAAGATTCAGGGATGAATTGGAACAAAATTTGGGGAAAAAATTAGAAGACTTGAAGAATGAGATTGTATCTCATCATAAAAAGGACGCTCAGATCCAATACATTTTGACAGAGGACCATAAATGTTATGTTCGAATTACCACAACGGATTCGGAAGGATACAAACGAAATGAGGAGCAATATTTTATCGATACTCACGTATTCGATCAATAAGTGAAAAATTTTGTAAATTTTTATTGACATGTTTTTTTATGCATGATATATTTCGATTAATTGAACAACACAAACCGTTGATGCGGAGATAACGGCAGTTATGCCCCTACAGAGAATCCGGGATGCTGAGATCCGGGTACGAAACAGATTGTCAAATGGACCGCAGAGGGCGCAGTCAAATGTATTAATACAGAGTATTCTGCGACGTTAGGCATACGTCAATTGCCGGAGATATGCAGGTATCTCGCTAAGCGCACGAGTCGCATCGTGAATCAAGGTGGCACCGCGGATAGATTATTCGTCCTTGACAGAATCAATAGATTTTGTCAGGGACTTTTTTAATGCACACGCCCGCATAAGGGAAATAATTATCCTCCTTTTGTAACAACACCTTAATTATTTTGCATAAAGTCCCAACGGACAGTCTTTAAAAAACTTGGAATACTAGTAACACGCAGGACGTAACAAGGAGAACGCATGAAGATAATTCCTTCTTTGGATGAAGTCAAGAAAATCGCAGCATCAAATGAGTATAATGTATTGCCTTTGAGCACAGAAATACTCTCAGACTTCACTACACCAATCGAAACAATGAAAATCCTTAAGAATGTATCAACACACTGCTATATGCTTGAGTCAGCTCAGGCTAATGACAAGTGGGGTCGCTACACATTTTTAGGCTTTGATCCTAAGATGGAGATTACATGCATTAACGGAGAGATGAAAGCGGGGGATTTAAGTATCAAGACTCAGAATCCTTCCATACAATTAAGAGAGATCTTGTCACAGTACAAGAGCCCCCGCTTCGATTATCTTCCCTCCTTTACAGGCGGTCTTGTGGGTTATTTTTCATATGATTATCTGGCTTACAGCGAGCCTACGGTTAAGAGCGATGTTGAAGACGAAGAGGAATTCAAGGATGTAGACTTGATGCTTTTTGATAAAGTAATCGCCTTTGATAATATGGCACAAAAAATAATCCTCATCGTTAACATGTCTCTTTCAGATATTGAAACAAACTATAATAAAGCAGAGATGGAGCTTAAGCAGCTCGTTAATCTTTTAAGAAATGGTGAGAAAAAAGAGGAGCCAGCAGGAAAGCTTTTAGGAGAGGTAACTCCTCTATTTAATAAAGAAGAGTATTGCAGGATGGTTGAAAAAGGAAAGCATTACATCCATGAGGGAGATATATTCCAGATAGTTCTCTCCAACAGATTGAGTGCTCCTTTTGAAGGAAGTCTTTTCAATACATACAGAATGCTTAGAACTATTAACCCTTCTCCTTACATGTTTTACTTTAGCGGAACTGATGTAGAAGTAGCAGGTGCATCTCCTGAGACATTGGTAAAACTTGAGGACGGAATCTTACATACATTTCCTCTTGCAGGAACAAGAAAAAGAGGGAAAACTCCCGAAGAGGATGCAGCATTAGAAGCAGAACTTTTAAAAGATGAAAAAGAATTGGCCGAGCACAACATGCTTGTGGATCTTGGAAGAAACGATCTTGGCAAGATAAGCAAGTTCGGAACAGTGCATGTTGAAAGCCTAAGAAATGTAGTCAGATTCTCACATGTTATGCATATAGGTTCAACGGTAGCCGGACAGATAAGAGATGATAAGGATGCTCTTGATGCGATTGAGTCAGTTCTCCCGGCAGGAACACTTTCCGGAGCGCCCAAGATTCGAGCATGTAAGCTTATAGGTGAACTTGAGAACAATAAAAGAGGAATATACGGCGGAGCAATCGGATACATAGATTTCACTGGAAATATGGATACCTGCATTGCAATACGTATCGCATATAAAAAGAACGGAAAAGTATTCGTAAGAAGTGGCGCAGGAATCGTTGCAGATTCGGTACCCGAAATGGAATACGAAGAATGCCTTAACAAAGCAAAATCTTCTCTTACAGCACTTATCAATGCGCAGGATGAAGATATGTAAAAATGGATTTAGTTAAAAGACAAAAACGGAGGCAATCAATGACATTATTAATAGATAATTACGACAGCTTTTCCTACAACTTATATCAATACGTTGGAGAGATATCTCCGGATATTAGAGTAATACGTAACGATGAGATGAGTGTTGAAGAAATAAAAGCACTTAACCCTTCACATATAATCATCTCTCCCGGACCCGGCAGACCTGAGGACGCGGGAGTAATCATAGATGTGATAAAAACACTTGGCAAAGATATCCCCATCTTGGGTGTGTGCCTTGGCCATCAAGCGATATGCATGGCATTTGGAGCGGTTGTAACATACGCATCCAGATTAATGCATGGTAAGCAATCAGATGCAAAGCTCGAGCTGGATTGCCCTATCTTTGATGGCTGCCAAGAGATAACACCTGTTGCCAGATATCATTCACTAGCAGCGGATGAAAACACAATTCCTGATTGCCTAAAGATTACAGCAAAAACAGATGACGGAGAGATAATGGGGGTTGCGCATACGGAATATCCGATATACGGAGTTCAGTTTCACCCTGAATCGATTCTTACACCTGAAGGTAAGACAATGCTAAAGAATTTTTTGAATATATAACGGAGGAAAAAAACATGATTAAAGAAGCAATAGTTAAGATTGTTAACAAAGAAGATTTAACATATGATGAAGCATATGCTGTAATGAATGAAATAATGAGCGGCGAAACTACACCTACTCAGAACGCTGCATTCCTTGCATCACTTTCAACCAAGAGTGCCAAGGCAGAAACTACTGATGAAATTGCAGGTTGTGCAGCAGCAATGAGAGACCACGCTACCAAGGTAGAGACAAGCATGGATGTATTCGAGATTGTAGGAACCGGTGGAGACAATGCACAGAGCTTTAACATCTCTACAACAAGTGCACTTGTTGCGGCAGCAGGTGGAATGAAGGTTTCCAAACATGGTAACCGAGCAGCATCTTCCAAGTGCGGTACAGCTGACTGCCTCGAAGCATTGGGCGTAAACATTCAGCAGAGCCCCGCAAGATGTGTTGAACTTTTAAATGAAGTCGGAATGTGCTTCCTTTTTGCACAGAAATATCATTCTTCAATGAAATATGTAGGGCCAATTAGAAAGGAACTCGGTGTAAGAACAGTGTTCAATATTTTAGGACCCCTTACCAATCCTGCTTCTCCCAAAATGCAACTTCTAGGTGTATATGATGAGTATTTAGTAGAACCTTTGGCTCAGGTTTTGGTTAGCCTTGGCATCAATCGTGGTATGGTTGTATACGGAATGGATAAGCTTGATGAGATTTCATTAAGTGCACCTACTAAGATCTGCGAGATCAAGGACGGATGGTACAAGACATACACAATCACACCCGAGGAGTTTGGATTTGAGCGTTGTACAAAAGATGATTTAAAGGGTGGCGATCCTCAAGAGAATGCTAAGATTACACTTGCTATCCTTAACGGAGAAAAAGGACATAAGAGAAATGCAGTTCTTTTAAATGCTGGTGCATCACTTTACATTGGCGGCAAGGCAGATTCATTCAAAGAAGGTGTTAAACTTGCTGCAGAAATCATTGATTCCGGAAAAGCACTTGAAGTATTGAATAAGTTCATCGAAGTAAGTAATCGTCCTGACGAAGAATAGGAATTATAATGAGCAATACAGAGACAATTCTCGATAAGCTTGCGGATTATGCAAGAGAACGAACAGAAGAAGCAAAAAGAATAATCAGTTTAAATGATATAAAAAGCATGGCATTTGATATGCAAAAAGATGATTATTCTTTTGAAAAAGCATTGAAGAAACCCGAATTATCTTTTATTCTTGAATGCAAAAAGGCATCGCCTTCCAAGGGACTCATCGCACCGGATTTTCCTTATCTTCAGATTGCTAAGGATTATGAGGCAGCAGGCGCTGATTGCATATCGGTCCTCACTGAACCGAAGTGGTTTCTTGGCAGCAATGATTATCTAAAAGAAATAGCATCTAAAGTTAAGATTCCTTGCCTGAGAAAAGATTTTACGGTAGATGAATATATGATCTACGAAGCGAGAACATTGGGTGCCAGAGCAATACTTTTAATCTGTTCGATTCTTTCTAAATCACAGATTGAAGAGTATCTCGGAATATGCAATGAACTTGGAATCAGTGCAATAGTTGAGACACATGATGAAAAAGAAGTTGAGGTTGCAGTTGCATCAGGAGCCAGAATCATAGGTGTCAACAATCGTAATCTTAAGGACTTTTCAGTGGATTCATCCAACAGTAAAAGACTAAGAGATTTGATTCCTTCAGATAGAGTATTCGTATCGGAAAGCGGTCTTAAGACACCTGAAGATATAAAAACAATTCGTGATGCGGGTGCAGATGCCGTATTAATCGGCGAGACAGTTATGAGAGCGGCGGACAAAAAAGCGGCACTTAATCTCTTGAAATCTGAGTTATAAAATTTTTTCGAAAGAGACAGCAAATAAAAAGTGGAGACACAGTATGGAGATAAAACTCTGCGGACTCACCAGAGAAGAAGACATCAAATGTGCAAACGAATTAGTCCCTGGTTTCATAGGATTCGTTTTTTGGAGACCAAGTAAGCGCTATATTTCGCCTGAAAAAGCTCTCAAGCTTAAGCAGATGCTTTTACCGAAAATAAAAGCCGTAGGCGTATTTGTTGATGAAGATGTAAAAGTAATAGCTGATTACTTAAATCGCGGAATAATAGATGTGGCACAACTTCACGGCAGCGAAGACGAGACGTATATAAAAAGACTTCGAGTCCTTACTGATAAGCCAATCATTAAGGCTTTTAAGGTCAGGTCAAGAGATGACCTACCGGGCATCAAGTCATCGAGTGCCGATTATGTATTACTTGATTCGGGTACGGGAAGTGGCAACGTGTTTGATTGGGATTTGATTAAGTCAATTGAGAGACCATATTTTTTGGCAGGCGGACTTAATACAACCAATGTTGAAGAAGCGATTCGAACTATAAAACCATATGCGATAGATGTTAGTTCGGGCATCGAAACAGAAGGGAAAAAAGATCCCGGAAAGATGAAGGAATTCGTGAGTATCGCACGAAAAGTTGACGAGAGAATTAGAGGAAGATAGATTATAGATTACAGGAGAAAAAACTATGAGTAATCCTAACGGAAGATTCGGAATACATGGCGGACAATATATTCCGGAAACACTGATGAATGCAGTTATCGAATTGGAAGAAGCATATAATCATTATAAAAATGATCCTGAATTCAACAGGGAATTAACAGAGCTTTTAAATGAATATGCAGGAAGACCTTCGAGATTATATTACGCAGACAAGATGACCAAGGACTTGGGCGGAGCCAAGATATATCTTAAGAGAGAAGATCTTAATCATACAGGAGCTCATAAGATTAATAACGTACTTGGTCAGGCTCTGCTTGCAAAAAAGATGGGCAAGACTCGTCTAATCGCAGAGACCGGTGCGGGCCAGCATGGTGTTGCAACAGCAACAGCTGCAGCGCTTATGGGAATGGAATGCGTTGTATTTATGGGAGAAGAAGATACTATCCGACAGGCCCTTAACGTATATCGAATGAGACTTCTTGGAGCAACGGTTATTCCTGTAAAAAGCGGTACAGCAACATTAAAAGATGCCGTATCAGAGGCCATGAGAGAATGGACTTCCAGAATTGATGATACTCATTATTGTCTAGGTTCAGTAATGGGACCTCATCCTTTCCCTACAATCGTGCGTGACTTCCAGGCTGTTATTTCCAAGGAAATTAAGGAACAGATATTGGAAAAAGAAGGACGTCTTCCCGATGCAGTATTGGCATGTGTCGGTGGTGGATCCAATGCAATCGGAACATTTTATAATTTTATAGATGATAAAGAAGTCAGACTTATTGGTTGTGAAGCTGCAGGACGCGGAGTTGATACATATGAGACAGCAGCAACGATTGCAACCGGAAAGCTTGGTATTTTCCACGGAATGAAGTCATACTTCTGCCAGGATAAATATGGCCAGATAGCCCCTGTTTACTCAATCTCAGCCGGACTTGATTATCCCGGAATCGGACCCGAGCATGCATATCTTCATGATACAGGAAGAGCCGAATATGTGGCGATTACAGATGAAGAAGCAGTATGCGCATTCGAGTATCTTGCTAAGACAGAAGGCATCATTCCTGCAATAGAGTCAGCACATGCTGTAGCACATGCTATTAAGCTTGCTCCAACAATGGATAAGGATAAGATAATCGTAATTACCATCTCGGGAAGAGGAGACAAGGACTGTGCTGCTATCGCCAGATACAGAGGGGAGGATATCAATGAGTAATATCAAGAAAGCATTTGAAAATAAAAAAGCATTTATTCCTTTTATAACATGCGGTGATCCCGACCTTGCAACTACTAAGGAGATTGTAAAAGAGGCAGCAAAAGCAGGTGCATCTTTGATTGAGCTTGGTATTCCTTTCTCGGATCCCACAGCAGAAGGCCCTGTTATCCAGGCCGCAAATATAAGAGCACTTGAAGGTGGTGTTACTACCGATAAAATATTTGATTTTGTAAAAGACTTAAGAAAAGAAGTTACCGTTCCCATGGTCTTTATGACTTATGCCAATGTGGTTTTTTCTTACGGAGCGGACGCTTTTATCAAGACATGTTCAGAGATAGGCATAGACGGAATTATCCTTCCGGATCTTCCTTTTGAAGAGAAAGAAGAGTTTTTGGATGACTGTCATAAATATGGAGTGGATTTAATCTCCTTAATTGCTCCTACTTCTGAAAACAGAATTGCCATGATTGCAAAAGAAGCAGAAGGCTTCCTATATATCGTATCAAGTCTTGGAGTTACAGGAACCAGAAGCGAGATTAAGACAGATCTTGAGTCGATAGTTAAGGTTGTAAGGGAGAATACAGATATTCCCTGTGCGATAGGATTCGGCATTTCTACACCTGAGCAGGCTAAGAAGATGTCAGCCATCTCAGATGGTGCTATCGTAGGCTCAGCGATTATCAAGATTATGGAAAAATACGGAAAAGAATCACCTAAATATGTTGGTGAATATGTTAAGTCCATGGTGGATGCAATCTAAAGATAATAGCTTTTCCAATATAAATATGTTTGACAGATAAAAGATATGCTGATAGTATGTTACTGTTTTATCAAAGGTAATTGGTTCTATATTAATAGAGAGATAAAACAAGGAGGATATATTAGATGAAGAAGTTATTATCAACAATGCTTGCTGCATTATTAATGGTTTCAATGTTTGCAGGCTGTACTAACAAGAACGCTACTGATTGGGAGTACATTGAGAACAAGAAAGAATTGGTAGTAGGTATCACACTTTATGAGCCGATGAACTACTATGATGAGAACGGCAAGTTAATCGGATTCGACACAGAATTCGCTGAGGCTGTATCTGAGATCGTTGGCGTTCCCGTTAAGTTCCAGGAAATCGAGTGGGATCAGAAGGAAGTTGAGCTTAAGTCTAAAGCAATCGACTGCATCTGGAATGGTCTTACAGTTACAGAAGAGAGAAAAGAGAACATGGCTTTCTCTAAGTCATATGTAGTTAACGAGCAGGTTGTTGTTATCAACAAGGCTAACGCTGAGAACTACAAGTCTCTTGAAGATATGGATGGCATCAAGGTATGCGCAGAGAGCGGTTCTGCAGGTGAGAGCGCTATCGAAGCAGATGCACATCTTTCAACAGGTACTTACCTTGGAGTAAGTGCACAGAAGGATGCACTTCTTGAAGTTAAGGCCGGTACATGTGATGCTGCAGTACTTGACTTAACACTTGCTAAGGCAGTTATCAACGAAGACACTGATTACAGCGACCTTATGATTCTTGAAGGCGCTTCACTTCAGTCTGAGGAATATGCAATCGGATTCAGACTTGAGGACACAGAGACAGTTGCTAAGGTTAACGCAGCTATCGATCAGCTTGTTGCTAACGGCAAGCTCGCAGAACTTGGTGAGAAGTACGGAGTAGACGTTATCAAGTAATCATTAAAGAAATATCAAAATAACAAAGGACGCGAGGGCATTTGCTCGGGCGTCCTTTTTTTATGCACACTCCTGCGAGAGGAAATATGAATTCTTTAATTATTTACTTGAATAAAGCGTATAAAATTGGGTAAAATATATGAGTGTGAAAAATATTTCAAGAAGGAATTAACATGTTTTTAGAAGTAACTTTGCAAATGTTGGACGGCTTTAAGCTGACCGTTTTCATATTTTTAGTAACCCTTTTGGGCGCTCTTCCGTTGGGACTTATTATCACCTTTGGAAGTATGTCCAAGATAAAAGTGATAAAAAGTATTACCAAAGCATTCGTATGGGTTATCAGAGGAACACCTTTGATGCTTCAAATTATTTTAGTGTTCTACGGACCGGGTCTTATATTGGGTTCAAAAGGAATAGGAAGACTTCCGGCAGTTTTAGTTGCATTTATAATCAATTACGCATGTTATTTTTCAGAGATTTACAGAGGCGGAATCGAGAGTATATCTCAGGGTCAGTACGAAGCAGGACAGGTGCTTGGAATGACCAAGACTCAGATTTTCTTTAAGATTATCCTTGCACAGGTAATAAAAAGAATCATTCCTCCGATGGGCAATGAAATCATCACTCTTGTTAAGGATACATCACTTGCCAGAGTTGTTTCCTGTGTGGAACTTCTTAAGGCAGCACAGGATATTGTCGGACTCAAGGCAATCATCTGGCCGATATTCTACATCGGCGCATTTTATCTTCTTTTCACAGGAGTCCTTACCATATTATTTGGCAAGATAGAAAAGAAATTGGATTATTACAAGGGATAAAAAAATGGGTAACGAATCACAGGGAACCACTGTTTTAAAAGTAGAAAATTTATGTAAGAGCTTTGATAAAGAAGAAGTCTTAAAGAGTGTATCGTTTGAACTTAATAAGGGCGAAGTGCTTGCAATAATAGGTTCTTCAGGAGGAGGAAAGACCACTTTATTAAGATGTCTTAACCAACTTATCATTCCGGACAAGGGTCGGATTATAGTAAATGATGATGTGATTTTTGACGATGCTTTGGGCAAGGAAAATGAGAAGAATTTACGTACCAAGAGACTTCATTTCGGACTTGTTTTCCAGCAATTCAATCTCTTTCCTCAGTACAACGTGTTTAACAACCTAACACTTGCGGCGAGACTTTTAGCCAAGGAAAACAATAAGAAAAACGGCGGCAGTCAGGAAGAATTAAAAAAGGAATATGCGAAGATAGATGAAGAGGCTACCAAGCTTCTTGAAAGAGTAGGATTAAAGGATAAGATGAAAGCATATCCTTGTGAGCTCTCAGGCGGACAGCAGCAGAGAGTAGCGATAGCGAGAGCTCTTATACTTAATCCGGATATCCTATGTTTCGATGAGCCTACGTCCGCACTTGATCCTGAATTGACAGGAGAAGTTTTAAGAGTTATAGAAGGTCTTAAATCCAACGACAACACTATGATAATAGTTACTCATGAGATGGAATTTGCCAGAAGAGTCGCAAGCAAGATAATATTTATCGCTGACGGAGTTATCGAAGAAATAGGTACTCCGGAGGAAGTATTTGAGAATCCTAAGAGTGAGAAACTTAAGAGTTTTTTCAGTAAGTCTGTTGAGGTTATATCGCAAAATTCATAAACAGCGAAATCAATTAAATATTTAATTATTGAAATAAAGTTCCATAAAGTTTTATAATTCACTTCGTGTATTGCTTGTAAAAGTTAACGGAGGAAATTAGAAATGAAAAAACTATTAGGAATTTTTATGTCGGTATTATTTTTGGCTTCTTTAGTCGGATGCTCTATGGGATCAAAAAGCGAGAACGTAAATGTTAATGAGCTTAAGAAAAATACCGGAGATATGTTTGTAGCCACATATGCATTTGGGGATTTCACTAGAGAAGAGAAATATGTTAATAATGCAACTTTTATCTTCCATTATGATGGCACATTCGATATTCAAAAAGATTATAACGATAATCAGGGTACATATTTTGCAACCGGAACATTATCTGACGAAGATTATGTTACTTTATATGTCCTTTCAAGAGATGCATTAAAGAAAAACGATTTTGGAAATTACCAGATTGATGGTTTCGAGGGCGGACTTTGGAGATTTACTTTTTATGAGCAGGGAAATTCTTCACCTCAAGAACTTTTCTATGGTGGATTTGGCAGCGGGAATGTTACTCTTGATTTCTACAGAAATTTAATGAATTCATATTTGGATACTCTTGAATATGTAGATGCTAACGGAGAAGCAGAAGTTAAATAATCATAAAGCATGAAACAGGCTGAACGTATAGAAAAAATAATAGAAGCACTGGACAAAGAATACGGGACAGAGGCGATATGTTATCTGGACCATATGAATGAGTTGCAGCTTTTGATAGCGACAATTCTATCCGCCCAGTGCACTGATGCGAGGGTTAATACGGTTACGCCCTCGCTTTTTTCTAAGTATCAGTCCGCGTCTGATTTTGCTAACGCCGATTTACAGGAACTTGAGGCGATTATTCATCCGCTAGGATTTTATCATTCAAAAGCTGTCAATATAATCGGATGTTGTAAAAAGATATGCGAAGATTATAATGGACAGGTTCCCAGGGAGATGGAAGATTTACTTACGCTTCCGGGAGTTGGCAGAAAGACGGCCAATGTAATTAGGGGTAATATCTACAACGAGCCCAGTATCGTGGTTGATACCCATGTTGGTCGTATCAGCAGAAAACTAGGTATTACAAAAAAAGAAGACCCGACCGAGGTCGAGTTCGACTTAATGAAAAAGATCCCAAAAGACCATTGGATTCTTTGGAACATGCATCTAATTACACTTGGCAGAACTATCTGCAAAGCGCCTAATCCAAAATGTCGAGAATGCTTTCTTCGTTCTCTTTGTCCGACGGGGCAATCTCATGGAGATGCTTAAGAATAGGCCCTTTGGTGAGTCCTGTTAAGAGGGAAGCTGAAGACATAAGGTAGTTAATCTTGGAGTAATCCTGTTCATCCATATAAATAGATGACAGGAGTTTAAAAGTTCCGATAGAATCGCTTCCTGATGAAACAGCAAATTCAAGCATAGTCTTGGCAGTCTCTACATCGCCTGCAGCATGGAAGTATTCTCCCATTGACTGGAGTGTACGCATGAGCAGGATGAAGTTTTGATCATATAAAGTAAGTTCGGGCAGATTGGCAGCGCCATAAGTTAACTTAAGATCCGTATTTGTAATATTGGAAAAGTTAACTATTTTGGAGTTTTTTAAATGCTTGAAAGCTGTTACAGCATCAAATAGTACTTTTTCAGTGGATTCATCAGTTTCGATGAATTCGCCGTTTTCTTTTAAGAAGGGTTTAAATATCTCATCGGGAATTACGATATAGTGAAGATTGTCGAGGGGCATCTTTCTTGTGTTATCAGCCTCTGCTTCTTTATCCCAAAACGCTTTTTCGGCTTTTTCGCCGCGCTTATTGCTTTTTCTAATCTCGTATGCAAGCCATATACAAAATACTATAACGCTTGCAAAAACAGGAAATATCATTTATAATTCCTTTCGTATATGTATAGTTTTGAGGTGCAATATTATGATGAATTTACACTCAAAAAAGTCTAAAACCATATTAGCCATTGTCGCGATTGTATTAGTTATAGCGATGATCATTCCGTTTGTGGTGTCTATGTTTGTATAGAAGAAAACTTAAGTGCCGCACGGATGATTGAATAATAACTTTTCGTACGTAAAGTATAAGTTAAAAATGTGAAAAAAGCAACAAAACCGGCGGTGCATTATGGTAGAGGGCAAGCTTCCGGAGAACATACTCAAAAGGTCAGTTCTCAAGGAAATCAAAGATCAAAATAATAATGTAATTACCGGCGCGGCTTTTGGAGAAGACTGCGCCGTTTTGAATTTGAAGGGGCACACCGGAGTATCGGTAGCCACTTCATATCGTACGTCAGAAGCGGCGTACTCTGTATATAGAGCATCCAACAATTTGTATGCCAAGGGATATGAATTCGAATATGCCTTTTTCGCGATCACTATCCCAACTGCTTTTGAAGAGCAGGATTTAAAAGACTTGATGCGAGTTCTTCATTCGACTTGTGAAAAGCTCGGAGCAATCATACCGGGCGGTCATACAGAAGTATCGCATAATGACAGTCTGACAAAAGAAGAATGTATTGTCAGTGTAACAGCGATCGGAAGCAAGAATCCGGATAACAACATGCCCGATAAATGGGATATTCATCCCGGCGATTCGATTGTTGCTACCAAATGGGTTTCCATAGAGGCCTCGCTTCGATTATTGGATACAAAAAAATATGCCATAGCTTCATATTTTAACAATTCTTTTCTTTCCTATTTTGATGAATATGAAAAATATTTATCCGTAAAAGAAGAGAGTGAGATTGCTATAAAGAATTCTGCCATAGCAATGAAGGATGTTTCCGAATTCGGATTATTCGGTGCACTGTGGGAACTTGGCAGTTTGGCGGGATTGGGACTAAGCATAGATAGCAAAGCAATTCCTGTCAGACAGGAGATTATAGAGGTATTCAATCTTTTTGACATTAATCCGTATGAAGCCAAGTCTTCGGGAATGCTTATTATTGTAACGTCCGATCCGGACAATATGGTAGAGGCGCTTCATCGAGCGGATATAGATGCTGCTATTATCGGTCAATTTACGGATAGTAATGACAGAGTGGTCATTAATGGAGAAGAGATTAGACATCTTGAAAAGATAAAACAAGATGCAATATATAAGATTAAGGAGATATGATATGCGCGAAAAAATACTTAAAGCAATCGAAAAAAACAGCAGAATTGATTTAAAAGAACTTGCGGTAATGCTTGGCGAAGAAGAAATAGATGTTGTTAATGAGATAGCCGCGATGGAAGCGGAAGGTGTAATCTGCGGATATCATACACTTATCGATTGGGAAAAAACCAGCATTGAGAAAGTAAGTGCTTTGATTGAAGTAAGAGTTACCCCACAGAGAGGTCAGGGTTTTGATACTATCGCTGAGAGAATTTACAAGTATCCTGAGGTTAACAGCGTGTATCTTATATCCGGCGGTTACGATTTGTTGGTATCACTTGAGGGCAAGTCACTTAAGGAAGTATCCAATTTTGTATCGGATAAGCTCTCCACACTTGATACCGTACTTAGCACAGCCACACATTTTATCCTTAAGAAATATAAGGATCACGGAACTGTCCTTGCTAAGAAATACGTTGATGAAAGGTTAAAAATGACACCATGAGAAACCCTCTTTCAGATAAAATAACTACTATCAAGCCTTCGGGAATCAGAAAGTTTTTTGACATTGTCAGTGAGATGGAAGACGCTATCTCTCTCGGTGTTGGCGAACCTGATTTTGATACACCCTGGCACATTAGGGACGAGGGTATATATTCACTTGAAAAAGGAAAAACTTTTTATACATCCAATGCAGGTCTTAAAGAATTAAGACAGGAGATCTGCAATTACTATGGAAGAAAGCAGGGGGTTTTATATAATCCCTTAACCGAGACACTTGTTACCGTTGGCGGTTCGGAAGGTATAGACCTTGCTCTCAGATGCATGCTTAATCCCGGAGATGAGGTTATTATTCCCACTCCATGCTATGTATCATATGAGCCCTGTACCATTATGGCTGATGGAGTTCCTGTTATTCTTCCTTTAAAGAATGAGAATCAGTTCAGACTCACTCCTTCAGAACTTGAGAGTGCAATTACTGAGAAGACAAAAGTATTAATCCTTGCATTCCCCAATAATCCTACAGGTGCCATCATGGAAAAAGAAGACCTTGAGGCAATAGCACCGATTATTGAGAAGTATGATTTATATGTAATATCCGACGAAATATACTCAGAACTTTCATATAAGTCCAAACATGTATCAATTTGTTCTATTCCCGGTATGAGAGAAAGAACCATAATTATTAACGGCTTTTCCAAGGCATATGCCATGACCGGATGGAGACTCGGATACGCACTTGGACCGGAAGTAATCATCAAGCAGATGATTAAGCTTCATCAATTCGCTATCATGTGCGCACCTACTACCAGTCAGTACGCTGCAGTAGAAGCTCTCAAAAATGGCGATGATGATGTCGCTGAGATGACCGAAGCATATAATCAGAGAAGAAGATATCTCATGAACGAATTCAAAGAGATGAATCTTCCCTGTTTTGAACCCTTTGGTGCATTCTATGTATTCCCCTGCATCAAGGAATTCGGCATGACAAGCGAAGAGTTTGCTCTTAAGTTTTTGGAAGAAGAAAAAGTTGCTGTTGTTCCCGGAACCGCATTCGGAGACTGCGGTGAAGGCTTCTTGAGAATATCTTATGCATACTCGATAGAAGATCTTAAAGTAGCAATAGGCAGACTTAAGTCTTTTGTCAATAAGCTAAGAAACCGGTAATTATTTTACCTTCCGAAAATGTACTGTTAAGCATAACATGGGCATTTGAGGAAGGTTTTTTCCGCTTCACGGAATCAGTGTCGGCAAATAAATATATGAAAAGGAAAAAAGGAATGAACATTGTTCTTCTGGAACCCGAGATACCGTTTAATACAGGTGCAATCGGCAGAACCTGCGTGGCAACCGGAACCACATTACACCTTATAGAGCCACTTGGCTTTATACTTAATGAGAAGAGTGTAAAACGAGCAGGCATGGATTACTGGCCCAAGGTTGATGTAAAAAGATACGTTAATTTCGAGGATTTTTTGCAAAAGAATCCGAATGCCCATATCTATATGGCTACCACCAAGGCCAGGCATATCTACACGGAAGTTGAATATAAGCAGGATGACTATATTATGTTTGGCAAGGAAAGCGCCGGAATACCTGAGGAGATTCTGGTCGAACATCCGGATGACTGCATTCGTATTCCGATGCTTCCCGATAT
>JAEEGJ010006399.1_pt1 | contig 35369 bp, 35 predicted proteins | sample 8958761 | NCBI WGS metagenome assembly JAEEGJ01 (sample SAMN16246546, study PRJNA631951) | gut metagenome | biome: gut microbiome; feature: rumen; material: RS-attached | host: Bos | place: Iran: Karaj | collected 2018-10
TTCGTTTTCTTGGAAAATATTCTTGATATGAAGGGTTACATTATTCCGTGTACTGTTGAACAATTCCGCCATCTGAGCCTGCGTGAGCCAGACGGTCTCGTTTTCGACCCGAACTTCAATATGGAATTCCCCGCCCTCCGGCTGATAAACGATAATCTCGTTCTTCTCGGCAGGCGGCATCAGCTCTTTTCCATTCATTTTTCACTCCTTCCCCACCTACAGTCCTGAAAAGGCGGGGCAAAAAACGGTTTTAATACTCAACCTCGTCGGGGGTGTCCTCGAAGCTTGCGTCGGTGCGGGAGCAGGCACGGGCGCGGTGTTAAAAATTACCTTCGGCCGGGAAGCCTTTCTATAAATACATTCCGAACCATCTGGAAGGCGCGTTCCGGATCAAACTTGTCCGCATCGGGCCGTAGCAGCAGTTCGGTATCGCCCAGAAATTCAGAATTCTGCATTTTCAATTCCATATTCTGCATGAATTGCTTGTAGCTAGGCGGCTTTCCTACAGAAAATTCCATATACCGTTTGTAGCACTCCATAACCTTTTGCGCATCCACAAATCCTTTATCGAAGGCGACCTGCAGGTCAAACAAATCACGGCCTTTCTTGCGCTGGTACAGAGCCCGGAGTTTCGTTCCGAGCAATTCTTCAAACGCATAAGTCGTAATTTCGCAGTCGCCTCTAAACCAATCACTATCCACATTGAACGGCATCTTGCGTAGGCCAAGAACATTGAAATGCTCGAAGCAATTTATTTCTATTTTCAAGCGAATTGGCTGAATCGGAGGGACCTCGGATTCCATTCGAAAAAGCACCGTATTGTTAAAGCGCTTGGGCTTCGTAACGCGGTCCGGCATCCAGTCAAGAACCTCACCAAGCCGAAAAAGAATCGGCTTTATCGGTCCCGGATTTATCTGTACCAAGTCGATATCTTCACTATAGCGAGGCTGCGGTTGCAAATAAAGTTTATGTAAAGCCGTCCCTCCTCGAAACGCCAATTCATTTTTCAAAAAATCGTCACTGAAAATATCCACAAGAGCACGGCAAATAATCAAGTCCTGTTCAACCATCGCAGGATCGTTCCATGGGGCTTGTTCTGCCCAAGCCATAATCGAAGCGCGGTCTATCATAAGTCATCCACCTCGATGTCGATGTTGCCGTTTACATGCCAGCGGTTTGCCGGAGCGCCATCCCGCCTGTTTTGGACGTTGCTCAGCAAGATGCTGTTCCATGTACCTTGCTCCTTCAAAACTTGGAAAAGTGCATCAGCTTGGTCTTGTCGCGAGAGCACACATTCAAGCAAGTAGCCAAGACGCTGAATCGTTGCGACAGTTGTGAACCGCAAAAGTTCACCCGCCTTTTCCATATCCACGGAATCCATAAGTTCCGCCAGCACCGTGGCAACACGCTGATAACCGCCTACATGCGACGCAAACTGCACAAGATCTACTGCGGTCAGCTCCGGCCCCGAATAGCGAAGCGTTCCTATCTCAGCATTCTTTTTCATCACAAATGCTTCCGGGATTTCTTGTCGGTAATTCCAATCTAGCAGAGAATTCTTGCCAGACGCCTTGATTCGCGGCACAACAGTCATCACCTGCGTCTTCATAGCCCGCTGGTGTGTGGCACCATGCATGGCCGCAGCTGATAGCAAACCCAAGTAATAGGGCTTGCCGACATAATCCATGAGGTCGTTTAGGTAATAGGCAGGAGGTATCACTCCCTTCAACTGATATTGGACTGGAACAATGACGTAGAAACCACGATATACAGACTGCACCCGCCCTCGAGACACCTGACGCGACAGTTCCGTGTTTATGCTCTTGGATGGTCGCTCCGCGAAAGCGTCCTTTACGTCGGCAATCGAAAACGTCGCCCTGCCACGGATTTCCCTGCTATGTATCCAGTCCGATATATTCATTTTGTTGCTAAAAATAACAATTTCTGTTGTGTTTAACTACTTTTTAAATAAAAATACATTCTTTTGAGAAGAATAGCGTCGGCCAACTAAACTTTTTTTTCATCTTTCACTCCTCCCCGCAAACAGGCCTGAAATTGCGGGTCTTCAATTGTTTTTCGTGAGCAAAACTACTCACTTGTGCACTAATATAAATTTTCAGGGTGTCACTGTCAAGCGTTTTTCAAAAAAAATTTGATTGAAGTGCCGTCAACGTGCCGAGAAAGTGCCATTGCTCCATAAACTGAATATCGTCTAATAGAAGTGGACTATTTTGCTTGTTTTGCAAAAAATGTCCAGTAGAATTCGCTTTTTGTCGCCCATTTTCCCGACTCCGCCTGTTCCGGCAGGGCGTTATATATATATATTGCTAATGGTATGAAAAACCTGAGTCGGTTTATTTCGGATTATGTTACCCACCGCCCCGAAAGTATGTTCGAGGGCGATATTCAAGCTAATTCTGCAAAGCTTACCGAAGAAATTCAGGGCAAAAGCGTTTGCGTCATTGGTGGAGCTGGTTCTATAGGTTCTTCTTTCATTAAGGCAATCCTCCGTTTCAAACCGGGAAAACTGGTGATAATTGACCTTAATGAAAATGGCCTTGCCGAGTTGACACGTGACCTGCGTTCTACAGACGGCTTGACGGTTCCACCGGAATACCGTGCCTATACGCTCAACTTTGCTGACCCGATCTTTGCTCGAATCTTTCGTGAGGAAAAGGGTTTTGACATCGTTGCGAACTTTAGTGCCCATAAGCACGTGCGCAGCGAAAAGGACAAGTATTCTGTCCAGGCACTTATCGAAAACAATGACATCAAGGCCAAGAAGCTAATGGACCTTTTGGCTGAATATCCGCCCAAGCATTTCTTCTGTGTGAGTACGGACAAGGCCGCAAATCCCGTGAATATTATGGGTGCAAGCAAGCGCATCATGGAAGACCTGGTGATGGCCTATACCACCAAGTTCAAGGTAACGACCGCTCGATTTGCGAATGTGGCTTTCTCAAATGGCTCGCTTCCAGATGGATGGATTCATCGCGTACAAAAGAAGCAGCCTCTTGCCGCCCCGAATGATGTCAAGCGCTATTTCGTTTCACCAGAAGAAAGTGGACAGATTTGCATGCTGGCTTGCATTCTGGGCAACAACGGCGAAATATTCTTCCCGAAGCTTGGCGAAGAACAAATGCTTACATTCTCTGCGATTTGCGATGAATTCGTAAAGAGCGAGGGCTACACCAAGCGAGAATTTGCCTCCGATGATGAAGCCAAAAAGTTCGCAGCAGACATGCTCTACGAAAGCAAAACGTATCCGGTGGTCTATTTCAAGAGTGATACGACTGGCGAAAAGGCTTATGAAGAATTCTATGTTCCCGGTGAAAAACTGAATATGGATCGTTTCAAAGGTCTAGGCGTTATCGAAGAAGCCAAGAAACGCCCAATGAGAGAGATTCAGAACTTCTTTGACGAAATCGAGGCGTTATTTGCTCACGAGGACTTTACAAAAGCTCAAGTTGTTGACGCAATCAAGAAATTCATCCCGAATTTTGAGCACGAAGAAAAAGGTAAAAATTTAGACCAGAAGATGTAATATGCTCAAAAAAGTGACCAATTTTATCCACGATTTATACGGAACGTCCGATTTTGTTCCGCTGAGTGTTCCCAAATTTATCGGAAACGAAAAGAAGTATCTTAACGAATGCATCGACACCACATTCGTTTCAAGCGTGGGAAAGTTTGTGGATCGTTTTGAAAGCGACATGGCGGCCTTTACGGGGGCTAAAAAGGCTGTGGTGTGCGTAAGCGGAACAAACGCCCTGCACATGTCCCTGATGATGGCAGGTGTAGAACGCGATGATGAGGTTCTGACTCAGGCTCTTACGTTCATTGCGACTTGTAACGCTCTCTCCTATATTGGAGCGCACCCTGTCTTTATCGATGTCGATAGATCGACTATGGGCCTTTCTCCGGATGCTATTCGTGAATGGCTTTGCAAGAACGCTGAAATCAAGGATGGACAATGTTTCAACAAGAATTCAGGCCGTCGCATTAAGGCTTGCGTTCCGATGCATACATTTGGCCACCCGGTTCGTATCGAGGAACTGGCTCAGGTATGTGAAGAATACCACATTGAATTGGTTGAAGATGCCGCTGAAAGCATCGGTTCCAAGTACAAGGGCAAGCATACGGGAACGTTCGGCAAGGTCGGTGCAATCAGCTTCAATGGTAACAAGACGGTTACCACTGGCGGCGGCGGCATGATGCTTTTCCAGAACGAAGAACTTGGCAATATGGCGAAGCATATTACGACTCAGGCGAAGGTGCCGCACCGTTGGGAATTCCGTCACGACCATATAGGTTACAACTACCGCATGCCGAACATCAATGCAGCTCTCGGTTGCGCCCAGTTGGAATACATTGACAAGCTGATTGCAAGCAAGCGTGAAGTTGCTGCCGCTTATGCAGAATTCTTCAAAAACGTTGATGGAATTGAATTCTTTGTTGAACCGGAAAATTGCTTCAGCAACTATTGGCTCAATGCAGTCATTACAAAAAGCAAGGAAAAACAGTTGGAATTCCTGCAGTATACCAACGACAATGGCGTAATGACCCGCCCCATTTGGGAACTGATGAACAGGCTCCCGATGTTTGAACATTGCGAACACGACAGCCTTGAAAACACAATCTGGTTTGCAGATAGGGTCGTAAACATTCCGAGCAGTGCGAGAGTGTAACATGAAGAAGATTTGCATCATCACCGCTACACGAGCCGAATATGGATACCTAAAATGGCTAATGAAAGATATTCAAGCAGATACTTCTTTGCAGTTACAAGTTATAGTCACAGGAGCTCATCTAGATAAAGCACAGGGCTATACCATAGACCAAATTATTGCAGACGATATTCCAATCGCAGCAAAAGTCGACGTTCAAATAGACAACTCCAATCAAAAGACAATTTGCGAAACAATGTCTCGATATGGAGCAGGTTTTGCCAAGACTTTGTCCCAACTTCAGCCAGATGTGATTATTGTTTTGGGCGACCGCTACGAGCTCCTTCCAATTTGCTCAGCCGCATTTATGATGCAGATTCCAATAGCCCACCTTTCCGGAGGAGATGTTACTGAAGGGGCTTTAGATGATGGCATTCGCAACGCAATTACAATGCTTGCCACATATCATTTCCCGATTACAGAAGATTGCGCACAAAACATACGCCGGATGCGAGGCGAAAGTAAAAATATTTTCGTTACGGGAAGCACCTCTTTAGATTTCTTCAACAGAACAACATTAATGAATCGAGAAGAACTCGCAACAGATCTCGGTCTAGACATCAATAAAAAATGGGCTTTGTGCACGTTACATTCAGAGACAAAGAAAGACATTCAATACAATAAAAAAATGGCAGAGAATCTTATTTCTGTCATGAAGGCCGGCCTTTCTGATTTCCAAATTGTAATCACCAACGCTAATACAGATTTAGGCGGAAAAGAAATTAACACGTTGATGAAAGAAGCAGTAAAAGACAATCCAGGAAAATTCATACTAATCCCATCTTTGGGACAAACTCGCTATTTAAGCTTCATGAAGCAGGCAGAACTTGTAATAGGCAATTCAAGCAGCGGGATTACAGAAAGTCCCTATTTGGGCATTCCCACCGTTAATATCGGCGATAGACAAAAAGGCCGATATCAGTGTAAAAATATTATTCAATCTAGTATAGACAAATCGGAAATAGAGAGCGCCATCAAAAGAACTCTAAACGGAAATTACGCATTTTCATCCACATATTGGGGTAATGGCCACGCAACTGAAAAAATTTTGAAAGAATTAGAAAATAATATATAGGATATCACATGAATATTTTAGTTTATCCGTTTAGTACTGAAATAGCCTTTGAAATTCATCAAGCTTTATGCTATGTAAAAAACATAACATTATATGGCGGTGCCGACAATTACAACAACCACGGTTTATTCGTATTCAAAAACATTATTCCAGATTTACCATTTATTTCTGATGATAGTACAGAAGCCGACATAATAGAATTCGAAAAAAAAATAAAAACTTATAATATTGATATGATATACCCTGCAATGGATGGGGTTATTTACAAATTTTCTCAATTCAAAAATCTGTTCAAGGAAAAAGTAATCGTTCCCGATTTTAAAACAGCATCAATTACACGCTCCAAAGCAAAAACATACCAAATACTAAAAGAAACTATACCTTTACCAAAGCAATATAAATCAGCAAAAGATGTTACTGATTTTCCTGTTTTCATAAAACCTGATGTTGGTCAAGGAAGCGTTGGTGCAAAAAAAATCAATTCCAGAGAAGAACTCGAACAAAGTCTATCCAAACCAAACAATTTACTCATTCTCGAATATCTTCCTGGTGAAGAATACACCGTTGATTGCTTTACAAATATCAAAGGAGAACTTGTTTGTGTATGTCCTCGCAAGCGTCTTAGAATGAAAAATGGAATAAGCATGGCCTGTGAAACAATAGAAGATCCTAAAATTTCGGAAATTGCCGTGCTAATAAATAAAAAAATACAAAACAAAGGTGGGTGGTTTTTTCAATTAAAAAAAAGCAAAAGCGGAGAATATGTTCTTTTAGAAGTTTCTTCCCGCATTGGAGGAACGTCTGCTTTTACACGTGCTTTAGGAGTAAACCTTCCACTCCTTACAGTTAACTCATTTTGCGGTCAATACATAGATGCAGTACCTCTCATTGGACATAAAAATCTCAAAATAGACAGAGCGTTATCCAATTCTTTCAAAACAGACCTCACATTTAATGCTGTATATATCGATTATGATGACACATTAGTCGTAAACGGGCATTTAAATTTACAACTTATTACATTTTTATTTAAATGTATAGATATGAATATTCCATGCTATCTACTTACCAAACACGATGATAAAGAAAATGGTACTTTGACAAAATTAATACAAAAATATAGATTAAAATCTGTATTTGATAAAATTATTCACCTAAATAAAAACCAAGAGAAGTTTTCACAAATAAAAGAAAAAAAATCCATTCTTATAGACGATTCATACGGAGAACGGCAAGCCGTTCACAAAGCTCTGGGAATACCAGTTTTTGATCCAAGTATGATAGAATCTCTATTATAGGAGTCAATTGAAAATGGAACATACAATTATAATCGCTGAAGCTGGTGTAAATCATAATGGGAATATGGAACTCGCAAAAAAAATGGTAGAATCAGCTAAATCATTTGGAGTTGATTATATAAAATTTCAGACAGGAAAGCCGGAATTAGTCACTTCAAAATTCGCCATGATGGCAGATTACCAAAAAAAGAATATTGGTAAAGAAGAAAGTCAGCTTGACATGATAAAAAAAATTATGTTAAAAGCAGAAGACTTCACTATTCTAAAAGAATACTGCGATACAATAGGCATAAAATTCTGTTCAACTCCATTTGACCTAACTTCAATTGATGTTCTTGCCCCTCTAAAAATGGATTTTATGAAAATACCATCTGGTGAAATTACAAATTTTCCATATTTAAAAAAAATAGCGTCTCTTAAAATGCCTATCATAATGTCCACAGGAATGTCCTCTCTTGGAGATATAGAAGCGGCACTTGATGTCCTTTATAAAGAAGGACTTTCAACAAATGATATAACACTACTCCATTGTAATACAGAATATCCAACCCCCTTTGTCGATGTAAACTTAAAAGCAATGCTTACATTAAAACAATGTTTCGGAACGAAAATAGGTTATTCAGACCATACAAAAGGCATTGAAGTCCCAATAGCCGCCGTAGCAATGGGAGCAACTGTTATTGAAAAGCATTTTACACTTGACAGGACACTTCCAGGTCCAGACCATATAGCAAGCCTAGAACCAAATGAAATGAAACAAATGGTAAATGCAATTCGAAATATTGAACAAGCAATGGGAAACGGATTAAAACAAGTCACTGAATCCGAACGCAAAAACATGGCTATAGCACGAAAAAGTATTGTCGCAGCAAGCAATATAATAAAAGGCGAAATTTTTACTGAAAAAAATCTTACAACAAAACGACCCGGCAACGGAATTTCGCCCATGCGTTGGAATGAAATCATTGGTACAACAGCCGCAAGAGACTTTAAAGAAGACGAACTCATTGAGGCTTAAAATGGATTATACATTAAGTAACAAAGCGACCATTCTTGACACCCTAAAAAAAATCGATTCCCTTTCATCAAAAGTGACTCGCATCGCTTTCGTTGTAGATAACAACAATAAAGTTTTAGGCTCTGTTTCTGATGGAGATTGTCGGCGAGCACTTATAAAAGGGAAAAAACTCGATTCTCCCGTAACTGAAATTATGAATAGAAATTTCACTTTTTTACGGAAAGGTGAATACGACATTTCAACAATCCAAAAAATTCGCGATTTTGATTTTAAGTTTGTTCCTGAAATCAATTCAGATGGTACATTATTTGCAGTTCGTGACTTTACGAATGGAAAATCATACATTCCTGTTGACGCCGTGCTTATGGCTGGCGGAAAAGGCGAAAGATTAAGTCCTTTAACATTAAACACGCCTAAGCCCTTGTTAAAAGTCGCAAATAAACCTATTATTGATTACAATATTGAAAATCTTATACACTATGGCATTGAAAACATCAATATAACAGTTAATTATCTTGCCGAGCAATTAGAAAAACACTTTGAAAAGCCTTATAATAGCCAGCAGATAAAATGTTTTCGAGAAACCGAATTTTTAGGAACAATTGGTTCTCTCAACATCATTAATGATTGGAAAAACGACACCATTCTCTTAATGAATTCAGATTTATTTACAAATATAAACCTAGAATCATTCTATCTACATTTCAAAAGATACGATGCGGACATGAGTGTCGCAGCCATGCCATATAACGTGAACATACCTTATGGCATATTTGAAATCGAAAACACTCGAGAAATCAAAGCCATAAAAGAAAAACCAAATTATCACTATTATGCAAATGCGGGGATTTACTTGTTTAAGCGAGAATTACTCTCACTAATTCCCCAAGATCATTTCTATAATGCAACAGATTTTATGGAGAATTTGATCAAATTGAAAAAAAAGGTCATTCGTTTTCCAATTGCTGGATATTGGATCGATATAGGCAATCCAGAAGATTTCAAGAACGTGCAGGAATTTGCAAGAAATTTAGGGAAAACGTAATATGAAAGTTCTTGTCATTGGCTACGGATCCATGGGAAGGCGAAGAATTCGTCTATATAAGCAGATTGAACCAACCGCACACTTTATTTGCGTAGATTCAAATAATGACCGACTAGAGCAAGTCGAACAAGACGGACATACACCCTTCGCCAACCTAGACGATGCCATACAAGAAAAACCTGATTTGGCTTTTGTGAGTACGTCCCCACTTAGCCATGCCACCATTATTCCAATTCTTCTCAAGAATAAAATCAATACCTTTACAGAAATCAACCTTTCGTCTAAAAATTATGACGAAATGATCCGCCTAGCCAAGGAGAACAATGTAAAGTTGTTCCTTTCTAGTACGATGCTTTATAAGAATCAAATCAAAAAGATAAAGCAACTCGTGCAAAAAGAAACGCAACCTTTGACCTATATCTATCACATTGGTCAATATCTTCCCGATTGGCATCCATGGGAAAACTACAAGGATTTCTTTATTGGGAAAAAAGAAAGCAACGGTTGCCGTGAAATTTACGCCATTCAGTTGCCCTGGATTATTGATACTTTTGGCGAAGTGACGAATCTATATTCTGTTTCGCACAAATCAACAAATCTTGAGATTGATTATGACGACAGTTACATCACTACGCTGGAACACCAAAATGGCACAAAGGGCGTTTTTGTGGTAGATGTGGTAAGTCGTGTCGCCCAAACCTATCTTGAGATTGTAGGTGAAAACATTCACCTGACTTGGGACGGCTCAAACGACGGCTTAAAAATTTATAATGCAGCCGAAAAGAAAATCGAATCTTTTACGGCATACGAAAATGAAGTCCATAACGAAAACTACGCCGCAAACATTGTAGAAAACACCTATCTTGATGAAATCAAGGATTTTGTTAACTATGTATATAAAGGAACAGAACCCAAATGGTCTATTCAAAAGGATTATGCTGTTCTTGATCTGATTGATAAAATTGAGGGACAAAAATGAAGTTCTTGTTCATCGGTCTAGGTTCTATATCCACAAAGCACATCAAAGATTTGGCAAGCATTGCCGGCAAGCGCAATTGCGTCTGTGAAATAACCGTCCTTCGTCGAGCCATTTCTAATATACCGAACGATTTAGTGACTTACAATATCAAGCAAGTCACCGAATTGGACGAAACCATTTACGATGCGGCATTTGTCACAAATCCTACAATCCTCCATTACAACGCTTTGGAACAATTAAAAGGCAAAACAAAGTTTTATTTCATCGAAAAGCCTATTTTTGAATCAACTAAGTATGATATTGCGAAGCTTGGTATTTCCGAAAACAATGCATATGTGGCTTGTCCGATGCGACATTCGGCAACCTATAAAAAATTAAAAGAAATTGTCGACAACAATAGAGTTTTTAGTGCAAGAATCATCTGTTCCAGCTACCTGCCTGAATGGCGCCCCAACATAGACTATCGCAAGAATTATTCGGCGATTAAGGCTCTTGGCGGAGGTGTAACACTAGACCTGATTCATGAAATTGATTACATGACTGGCTTGTTCGGAATGCCAGAACAAGTGCGAAACATCCATGGAAAGTTCAGTAATCTTGAAATAAATAGCGACGATTTGAGCGTTTATATAGCGAAATATAAGGACAAAATTTGCGAAGTTCATTTAGACTATTTTGGTCGCAAATATCAACGTAAATGCGAATTGTATACCCCTCAGGGAACCTATACTGCCGATTTTAAAGACGAAATAATAGAACAGCCCGATGCTACTATTATTAAATGCGGCATAGGTATAAAAACAAACCTATATAAAGAAATGGAATATTTCCTCGATTTTATCACAGGAAAAGCATCAAACAATCTCAACCCTCCTCAGTTGGCCTTTGATGTATTAAGAATCGCTTTAGGAGAATCGCATGAATAATATTTTGATTACGATATGCGGCCGGGCAGGAAGCAAAGGCTTTAAGAATAAGAATCTCAAGACTTTCTTAGGAACGCCGCTCGTATATTACACCGTTGCCATTGCCGAAGACTTTAAAAAGCGACTTGCCGACGAATGTGACACAACTATTTGCCTGAATACTGACAGCAAGGAGTTGCAGGCAATCGTTTCTTCTAAATACAAGAATGTGGAAATCATAGACCGAGCTGTTGAACTTGGCGGAGACAAAGTCGCCAAAATGACTGTATGGCACAACAGCCTTGATTTGATGGAAGCCAAGTTCCAAAAGAAATTTGACTATGTGATAGATCTAGATATCACAAGTCCAATGCGCCAAATTGATGATGTTGTGAACGCGTATCGTGAAAAGCTTAACCGAAATGATTGTCAACTTGTTTATAGCGTTTGTGAAAGCCGAAGAAACCCATATTTTAATATGGTTAAAGTTGAAAACGGAATCGCCACGAAGTTCGCTCCTTCCAATTTTACGACAAGACAAGAGGCGCCAAGCGTTTACGACATGAACGCGTCTATCTATGTTATTGATGCAAATTATCTGCGAAATGATACAGAAAATATGCTTTTAAACGCCGTATCCGGTATCTACGAAATGCAAGATACCGCCGTATTAGATATTGACAGCGAACAAGATTTTGAATTAATGGAAATTATCGCGAAATATTTGTTTGAAAACAATGACGGTTTCAGGAAAACAAAGACTTTAGTGGGGTAATTATCGCATTCATGCTTTACGCCATTTTTTCCTAAGTTTTATAACAAAATCAAAGATGTCGTTTTTATACTTAAATATATACGCAATCATTATTGTGCAATCAACTATGTTAAACCAGAATCTATTATCATAAAGAATAAGAAATAATACAGCTAATGAAAATATAAGGGTTCCACTCAAAACAACTCTAAACATACTATTTACCATTTTTAAATATCTATTTGAAATTACACTACTTATTATATAAAACAAATAATACGCACCGGCAATCACTAATAATATGCCTGCTAGTCCAACATCTTCTCCAATCATTTTTCCTATTACAAGGTTAAATAATGCTATACTTGCAATCAGGATGGTTTGAATATAAACTTTTTTGGATATACTTATTCCGTAACTCGTTGTTTCAAACAGCAATAAATATAGAGGAATTACAACAATCAATCCAAGAATATGGCACTCATATCTATAGCTCTCACCAACCAACAAATATATACAATCCGAAAAAAGTAAAATTAAACCCATAAGAACAACAACAACACACGTCATTATTCTATTGTATTTATCAAAAAGACCTTCTTCCTTTTTGTAATTCTTATATACATATGGGGCCCAAATTGTGATAAAACAACTTTTCAATACATTTAATCCTGCCGGAAATATCAATGCAGCATTATAAACCCCCAATACACCCAATCCACAAAAGTTTTTTATTAAATACTGTGGCACCCAAACGTTAAAATTATCTATTCCAATTAGTGGCGCCGTCATCAACGCATAAGAAATGTATGATTTATACCCTGTATAACAATTATTTTTGAAAGAAAAAAAGGTACCTCTATATGGTATTAATAGAAATATACTTGATAGAAAAGAAACTATTGTCATAAAAACAATAGCATCTATATTCCCCAAGGAAATAAATATCAGAAGTAAAACGAGTCTTGGTAAAACTAAAACAAGGAAATTTAACAATGCAAAACGCACCCCATCTCCTATCATTCTGAAATATATATTTTGGAATCTATAAAAAACCAATGAGGTACTATATAAAATCATTCCAATAATCAGCACAATCTTTTTCGTTTCAAATAAAGCCACAGAAAGAAAAGGCCATGCAGTCAATAGAAAAAACGACACGCAAATCAAAGGTAATACAATTAATCTAATTGATTTACTGGAATAATCCTGTATATTATCATTATTAGGACGTTCAAAAAAAAATCTTGTATATGAATTATCACTTCCTAAGCATATTATACCAACAACAACTGCTGATGCAGAACATAGCATTCCCAAGATCCCATATGTTTCCTGATCCATTATCCTCGTAAGAATCAGATTGATAAACATAGTGATTATTGAACAGATTCCCGATGAAAGAAAGAACAAAGTCATTTTATTTATCTCGTTATCTTTCATGCACGACCTTCATCAACCTAAGCCTTATTTGTTTTTCTTTTTTTGTATAATCACGACTTTCTTTATACATATACGACAATTGCGATTTATACTTTAGAGGTAAAATTTTAGAGATGTTTACATGTGCAGCAAAAAACATCAAAACCAACCAAATATATCTTTTACAATAGTACATTTTTGAAAAACCTAAAAGGTTCTTGTAATCATATATATTTTTATTATCTCTTAATACATCAATACACATATCACCTAATTTTTTATAGCACTCTCCATCAAACGAGTTATAAAAAAAATCTTTAATAATATTTGTATCTATCGGAAAACTAACTTCTTCCTGGTTTTCCAATTCCTTATTAAAAGATTCATATGACGTGACAAATTTTGCTTCTTTCATTATGAGAACATCCTCATTCATAGAAATAGAAATTGGACGTAAAATAAAACATGTTTTGTTTGCAAAATAAATATCCACTAACGAAGTACTATACCAATTACTAATGGAATCTGAAACACGGATCCACTGACGTATAGAATATTCGTTGATTACATAAAAGTTCGTATATTTTTTTTCTAATTCATATACCAAACCACTTACATTTTCTGCCGGATGTGGGCGATATATAATACATACGTCATTATGCTCATCTAAATATCGTTTAAACCAATCTATTATTTGAATCTGCGATTTGACATTGTAATCTATAAGGCGATCAATTTCTTCTATAAATTTTCTTATACCATTAACATGTTCCTCCTCTAAATTAACCTTCGAAAAGCTTGAAATAAATAAGTGCCACTTTTTATCTTTGGGCAATCCAAATTCTTCCGCTATTTCACATCGTGTTTTAAAATACTTACCAAACTTGTCTGAATTAAAATCTAAGGCAAAATTTCCAATTTTATATAAATTCGAAGAATCAATTCCACAGTTAATTAAGTTTTTATATGTATGCTCCCCCCAAGTAACTATACAACAATCCTTAGCAATTTCCCTCGGAAATAATTTACCCGTTTTTTCGTCATTTTCCGTATAAATCTGTTCATATTGTAAATTAATCAGTTTTTGAGGTTTGTAAAACGGAAAACTAACAAACGAAAAAACATCATTATTATGATAGCAATATGGAGCAATAATGACCTTAGCTCTTTTATAAAGCATTTTATAAGAGTCAATCCTCAAGATACACGTTGAATACCCTTGACTTTTCAAGTATTCTTCCAATAAAACCGCGTTTTCCAATTCCCTTGTTTGGTGCTCGAAAAATATTATAAAATCGTACATACAAACATCTCTTTTTTACATATTATTCTTGAATTTATTATAAACCAAAAACAAATAACCTAATAATCTGCTATTTAATAAAAGTAAAACGCAGCTAAACTTATACAACCACGAATTATCCGTATTACGAAAAATTTTTACAATTCTTTTTTTTGTATAATCCTTAACCCAATTAATAATCCTTTGATCATACTTTTTATTTTCGGCCATAGAAATTACAATGAATAGAAAATCATTTATAATATAGTTGTCTGTACTGCATATTAATTCTTCATCCTTCGTCAAGTAAGTTTCTTTTAATATCTTGCGATAATTAAAAAAGCCTCTTCTCTGACAATCATTAAATCCATTATGTACCATACTTCCATTATACTGAACATAATGATACCCTAAGTGGTTAACCATGGAAACCTTTGATGCTTTTTGCAATAATTGCCTTGAGATTGTATAATCTTCGCCTCTTAAATTTTTTTGGGGGAATGTAACAAATCGGTATAGGTCTTTTTTTACTATTTTATTAACACAATAATGAAAAACAGCTTGTTTATTATTTAGCAACAAAAGAGCCAGTCTTCCATCTACAGGTCCACTTGAAATATGTTTTTGAATATGTTTTTCAGTAGATGCAGGAAAATCATAAACAATATCACAACAGACTATATCTGAATCATGTTCAAATAATTTGTTAATCATAACAGAATACATATCCGGTTCTATCCAGTCATCTGCATCTACAAATCCTATATACTCGCCACTAGAATTTTCCACACCAGTCTTTCGTGCTTGGGGAAGCCCCTGATTATGTTTGTTTATAAGTTTTATATTTGAATCAGGATTTTTAAGAATGATCCTATCAATTATATTTTTTGAGTCATCGGTACTTCCGTCATTTACAACCACAATCTCAATATTTGGATAGTCTTGTCCTATAATACTTAACAAGCATTTTTCAATTGTACTCTCGCCATTATATACAGGGACAATTACGCTTAATTTCATATTGTATCCGTTTCAATTTTACGAAATATCAATTCTTCGACCTTCTTCATCAGAATAATAAGCAGCATATGTCACTTTCATCACGCGAGCAGCCAAATCAAACCCACTTTCAGGTTCCTTATCATATAGAATAGAGCCCATAAAGTCAACAATTTCGTTGCAATAACCACGCAGCATTTCATCTGCAACAAAAGGTTTATTCCAGCCAGTCACGATGGGGAGCATTTCGGATAGATAAACATTGTCCATGCCCTCGTCGTCAACCATATAAGTTTCCATGGCGTCGTTCATTGTCAAGCGACAATTGATGGCGGTATCGTTAGCGTAGACCTCTACATAGTTTTTACTACCACCAAGTAGGTTATCGGTCGCAATTATTGTTGCTTTGCTACCATCTGTAAACGAAAGGACTGCCGTTCCGGCATCTTCAACATCGTGGGGCCTTGCAGAAATATAGCGGTGTTCGTGTTCTGAAAGCCCTCTAGTCGCGCGACCCATATCACCGACAACGCTTTTAACAATAATTTTCTGACCTAAAGCTATCGCTTCCTGTTTTTTCAAGTATAAGACAGCGCCTAGCGGGTGGACTCCATTTCGCATAAAAATGCCGCCACCGGTTCTATTCCAATCTCCGGCAACTGCGGAACTAGAGCCCTTAAGGCTTTCTTCCCCTTTCATGTAAAGAATGCGGCTCTTTTTCGCTCGAATAATTTCTCCGGCCTTAAGGACTGCTGGAGCATAGACAAAATTTTCCGCATACATAAAAAACTTGCCAGAATTCTTGATGACAGTTCTAAGTTCATCAAGATCTTTCAAAAGGCACTCGTACATGTGTTTTTTGGGAACTTTTTCGCCAATTGGTTCCGGATCACCGGGACGACCAAAATAACCTGCAAGGGGCTTTTCACAAATAACGTGCTTGCCAGCAAGCATTGCCTGGATTATTTCTTCCTTGTGTACATAAGGAGGTGTGCAAATGTCAACAACATCAATTTCGGGATCATTCAAAAGATCCGAATAGTCGGTTGTTCCCTTTTCAAAACCATACAAATCTATGGCCTTTTGTATCTGTTCCGGACGCCTAGCCATTACAGTTTTCAATCGACAGGGAATGTTCGACCTTTTATAGCCGAACGCATGAAGTTCTAGGGCTCTTCCCGCCCCCACAACGCCTACAGTGACAATATCCTTCATCGTACCCGCTCCAGAATAGCCATTCTCTGAAGTTTACCCATCGCATTCTTGGGCAACTTGTCTAAAATGAAAAATTTATGGGGCTGTTGAAAATCCGCAAGATTTCTTGCGCAATAGCTCTTCAATGCGCGCAAATTTATTTCTTGCCCTTCTTTTGGAACTACTGCCAAAGCAACAATTTCCCCCAAGCGTTCGTCCGGGTAAGAGAATGCTGCACATTCTTCAATTTCAGGCAGTCTTCCTACGACAACATCAATGTCATGAGGATAAACGTTAATTGCGCCCGTTATTATAATTTCTTTTTTACGACCAGCAAAATACAGGTAGCCGTCTTCATCCAGATAGCCCAAGTCACCTGTCCGGAAATAGTCACCGACCATGACTGCCTGCATCATGGATTCTTGCTTGTAATATCCCTTGCACTGAAGTTTCGACTTGACAGCAATTTCGCCAACTTCATGAAGGGCACAATCAGAAACCGATCCATCTTCTGCATTTTCTTTCAATATGCGAATTTCGGCTTCATCGAAAGCCTTGCCAACCGAGCGCTGCTTGTTGGGCGCTCCTTGAAAGCAGATGTCCGTAACGGTTGAGACTTCGGAGGCTCCATACATTTCATGGAACTCGCATTTCAAAAGATCAATCAATTCGTACTTGACAGACGCTTCCAGCAAGGCAGAAGAGGAAACAATACTTCTAAAACTTGTAATAGACGGAGCGTCCGGTTGTTTGAGCAATTCAAGAATTTGAGCCAACTGAGCAGATACGGCAATTGTGAAGGTCGGCTTCTGTTCTTCGGCACACTTAAGCCAAATGGCCGGAGTAAAGCGAGGAAGCAGGATAGATGTCGCACCCAAAATTAGCGGCAAAATTACAAGACGTTCTGCCAAGGAGTGGTACAGAGGCGTCGCAGCAAGGATTCTATCATCCTTGGTCAAATTGTAAACCCTGATATGAGCCATCGAACGTTCATACTTGTTTCTTTGGCTAATATCAATTGGCTTTGGAGTTCCTGTAGAACCGGAGGTCATTGTGAGAATCAAACTTTCATCATCATCTACATCATAATCCAGTTCTGGCCGCGTTGCAGGCATTTCCTTTATTTTTTCAAAAGGAGTCGTTCCCGGATAATCCTGATCCAAGCAAATAGAAATACCCGGTACATCTATTCCACCGTTTTTTTCGCATTCAGAGAAGAATATCTTTCGAGCTATAAGGTGCTTGATGTCACCTGCATTTATAGCAGTTTTCACAGCATCGAATGGCAAGGATGGATTCAGAGGAACAACGCACAAACCAAGATCAGCAGCAGAAAAGAACAGCGCAACAGATTCGATGCTGTTGTTCATGGGGATAGCAATATGATCTCCATAGGCAACATTCAGACTCAAAAGAAGATTTGAATAACTACTTACAAGGTCAGCCATTTCGGCATACGAGACCGTTTTCCCATCACACCAAATAGCCTCCTTGTTCGGAGTCTGTTCCGCATTCTTGTAAAATAGATTCGCCAGCAAACTTTTTTTCATAGCAATCCATCCTCAAAGAATTCATCAGTCTTTATAACGGGACATATCACTTCGGTATCCACAGGCATATACGACACGCCCCAAGACAAGCCAATACCAAAACCGAGGAACAGCATTTGCTTCACGCCATCTTTACGCTCTCCATAGTAATCACAAAGCGTAATGGGAATAGAAACAGCACTCGTATTACCATACTTATCAATGGTCATAGGAGCCTTTTCCTTTGGGATTTTCAATTTTCTCAACAAATTCTTTATGATAAACAAGTTCGGTTGATGCATAAAGAGCATATCGACATCATTTGGCGTCAAACAATTCTCTTTCATAAAGTCACGCACAAGATTCGGAACATCGGTCACGGAAAAAACAAACACGTTCGTCCCATCCATGTGAGAATGGTAGCCAGAACGTTCTCTGCCGTCATCCTCCATCCGCAAATCATGTGGAGAATCCATATGTCTAAAGCCCCCTGCGGGAACATAAATTTCGTTGAATCTGTTTCCATCACTTTTTAGGCCAAACGACATTACATCAGGTTCAGCAGAAGTCTTTTCTATAAGCAACGCAGCCCCTGAATCACCAAACAGGAGGCACGATGTATCTTTAGGAGATACCATTCTTGAACTGGAATCTCCGAACAAAATGAGAGCCTTGTTTGTATTTGTTGTTTTTAATAGAGATGCTCCTAATTGTAGTCCGTACACGAATCCAGAGCAGCCAAGATTGACATCAAAAACAATCGAATCTATAGGAATGCCTAGACGTTTTTGGAGCACAAATGCAGTAGCGGGGGCGATGTAATCGTGGTGAGCGCAAATAAATAGGAGAATCCCTATTTCAGAAGGATCCACCCCTCGTTTTTCAAGCAAATTCTTTGCGGCAGCATAAGCTAAATCGGAAGCCGTTTGTTGCTTCACAGAATGATAAGTTGAGCATACACCGGTGGATTCAATAGTTCTACGCACCGTCTCTTCTCCAAAAACAGCATCGTACGCAGTACTGTCAACTTTCGTTGACGGAATTGCGCTAGAAATCCCGGCGATTTTCACTCCATTTATCACAGATGTCAACATGTTTCTTCCGCTTACTTATTCGCTATTTTGTTTTTTATTAACTTTTCAAGTCCGCCGATGGTTTTAAATTCACTTGAAAGAAGTTCTTCTGCAGAGAACTCTATATCAAAGTCGTCTTCCAAGATTGTCACAAACTGAACCATTCCCATTGAATCTACGAAACCTTTTTCCACAAAGTCAAAAGTATCGTAATCAACATTCTCAGGGAGTTTGTATTCCCTCTCTACGAAGTCAAGAATTGTTTGCCTAATTTTTTCCATAATGAATCTCTAAACTAAATGTACACCACCGTCAATAATCAATTGCGTTCCAGTAATCCATGCTGATGCATCGGATAACAAGTAGATTATAGCCCAAGCAATTTCCTGTGGTTCGGCAAATCGTTTAAGTGGATATGATTCTTTCTCTTTCTGTAGCATCTCATCCGAGAAAATGGAATCTTTAATCATTTCCGTATTAACCATGCCCGGGTGTATTGAATTTACACGAATTTTCTTTTGGGCGTTTTCAAGGGCACAATACTTTGCAAATGATTCAAGAGCCGCTTTTGTCATGCCATAAATGGAATTTCCATAGGTTTCTTTTTTTGAAGCCAAGGAAGATATCAATACAATTGAACTATTCTTTTTTATTTTCTTCTTTTTTATCAGCTCTTTTGTAAGTATGAAAGGAGCAAAGGCATTGATTGCGAACATATTTTCAAGGTCGTTCTTTTGCGCGAAACTAATAAGCTTTGTTTGGCTAATCCCTGCACAACAAACAAAACCATCAAGTTCGGGTACACTTTGAACAAGTTTTTCAAGTTCGTCATCATTAGTTAATTCTGCAACAATTTGCTCGTGACCAACGCCTTCCAACGCTGAAAATGTTTTCTGGAGCCTAGCTTCATTTCTTGCTGTAATGACACACTTGGCCCCTAATTTTGAGCATTCTATTGCAGTCGCCCTACCAATACCAGAAGAAGCTCCCGTAACAAGAATCGTTTTTCCTTCTAAACTGTATGGATTATACATCAGTAAACAACCACCTTTGGACATATAATCTTATCCGTAACAACGTGAAAAGTACCCCAAGAAAGTCCCGTTCCAAATCCGCAACCAATCGTATTCATTACTTTTGTTTCGTAATCATCACCACACTCAGAAACAATTGTTAATGGAATAGACGCACTTGTCGTATTTCCATAATTTTTGAGACTTGTCGGAACTTGTTCCGCTTTTACACCTATTTTCTTTGCAATTTTATCTATCATAAACTTATTTGCTTGGTGCAAAACGACTTTGTCAACAGTGCTAATATCTATATCAAAACGGGCACAAAACTCTTTTATACTTTTGGGTATTTTAGATATCCCAAAAGAAAAAACACTTGCGCCATCCATATCCACATTTTCTGTACTAACAGGAATATGTCCCAGCAGCATATCGAGTTCAGTCTTAAAAGTTTGCTCTGTGTGAGGATTTCTACTTCGGCCAAATTTGCGAAGCAAAGCATTTCCATCCTTACTAACTGTTCCCACTTGGAAACGCATTGGTTTTGCGTTTACGTCGTATTCTAACGCAGTACACGTTCCACAATCGCCGATCAGCGGCCTTGATTCTCTGTTCAACTTGTAATTTATAGATGAACAATTGTCGCCATCAAAAAAGAGAACTCTTCTAAAACAACCTGCACTAATCATTGACGCTATAGTAGAAAGACCGACAACCCAGCCAGGACAGCCGTGATTTATATCTAGTGCAAAACATTTTTCAGACAGATTTAATCGGTCATGAATAATAAAGACATTCGGTGGCGTCACGTAGTCTTCTGTTTGTGTTGCGTAAAAAACGGCATCTATGGAGTCTAATCCCCAACCAAGCCTTTCATTTAGTACATAAAACGCTTTCTCGCATAGATCTAGATTCGTCACGCCATTTTCAACAATGTGTTTTCTCTCAATACCCGTGCTTTTTATTACCTGTTCCGCCTCTTCAGGCGAATAAAACGGAATATCCCTATTCTCCTCAATCTTTGGGGGAACACATGCGGATATGCCTCTTATGGCAACATTGTTGACCGAGAAAAACGCCATTATGCCTTCTTGCTTTTTACAGTGTTAAATAAATCTTCAATAGTTGATGCAGAACGCAAATCGTTTCCTTTTATGGTTACATCATATTCTTCATCAATCATCGCAATAATTGAAAGAGCGATTAATGAGGAATATTCATCCAATTCCTGAAATTTAGTAGAAGCCGTAATTTGGCTCACATCAGTTTCTTCATATTGTTCAGCAATCTTGCTGATGAAGTCATTTAGTTCCATAATCTATCCTTTTTGAAATTGTTTTTTATACAAACGCTTTAATAGAAATTTTGCTTTTTCACGTGCAGGATTTTTTTCTTCCAAATTACACTCAAAACACAAAGCTGTGTGCACGCCCCGTTTTACTCTTTTAATGAATGTAGCAGTTTTCCTTACTTCACTAATGCGGTGTATATTATTTTCATAGATGACAAAACATGTCCGCTTCAATTTGAGAACTTCCCTACAAAAATCAGCAACAAGAAAGCCAACCTCCATAATTTCTGTTGGTTCCCCGACATTCACTTCACGCCCCACTTCAGCCATTCCATCGTGAATATCGTACACTCCATAAAGCCCTATCCGTTCGCCGTTCTTGTTCAACACCACAAAATAGTAGTCGTTGGGCTCCTGCATCTGCCAACGAATAAAGTCCTTTTGAGCCTCAAGCGACGGAGCTAGTTGCCCCACGGTATCCCGGTTCCTTTTGTCGGCACGGATATTGTACGAAAACTCAGCATCATCAAGCGTGATGCTTCGTAAGTCAACAAACATTCCGTGTATCACTTCAGGGTAAACCATAATAACTAATCTAATTAAATTCTTGAAATAGACAACTAAACAAGCGAGCTACATTCCTTCTCATACATTTCTTCTATTGCAGAAGGCCCTTCCCACCAAAGTTTATTTTTCTCATTGCATAGCATCTGTCCTGTATGCGACAACAAAAACTCGGGCAAAACATCCGAAGGATCCCGATGTTGTTCTCTTGCAATATCCTCGACAACCATTGTCGTGAGCAAGTCTATTGCAGCATCAATCTGTTCCTTCGTCACATCCATACTTTTTCGCATCCCTTAAAAACCAAATTTCTTATAGACTTTACAGTCCTAAAACAATACTGGTTTTTCAACCGTTCCGGCAAAAGGAGTCCTATGCAAATCGAATCCGCCGTAGCAGAACCAACAGGACCAAAAGCTCTAGCCATATAGTTGACGATTGTGCTATTCGTTGCATCGTTAGCCACCTTCCCCGCAACAATATCAAAATCTCTATATTGTTCCACTACATTAGCGAACGCCCCTATTTTACGATGGGCGACTATGCAATGAAGCCATTCAACATCGGCTGTTTCAAAATACTTAATATTGCAGAATTCGTTTTCTCTGTAGATAAAAGACGAAACGATTCCATAATTTCTATTTAATGGAACAATCTTATTTTCAATCATTCGTTGCGTCGATATCTTCGCAAAAGAAAAAGCCTGGTTACGATCAGTTGTCAAGTAAAAGCCTTGACCAAAGTCCTTGAACCTTGCACACTTTTGCAAGTCAGGTTCTTTAACTTCGCAGTAGCTTCCATGATATAGGACTATGCCGTCTTTCAGCTGTTCAAGCATTCGCGCCTTCCCTGGAAGCAAGATATTGCTGCACATCATCCAACACAGCCAAATCACCCTCTATATGGAAAAGTTCCCACATTTTTGCGATATAGCGGAAAACGCCCTTCGCTCTAAAAAGTTCAACCACATCACGGTACGGCTTGCGCCATTGTTCAGCAGCAAGTCGCACCAATCGAGTTTGCATATAGATGATTTGAGATTTTTCTTCCATATTCTTGTTTTAATATACTTTATCACACCCCAAAGAATTCATACACCTTATCGCAGATATACTCAATTTCTTCTTGCTTTAACCCGTAGAACATCGGCAAGCGGAGCAATCGGTTACTTTCGTTGGTGGTAAACTTGTCATCGCCATGGAACCGACCGAAACGCATTCCCGCGGGCGACGAATGCAGCGGCACATAGTGGAACACAGCGAGGATTCCATTATACACCAAATGCTTCAGCAAAGCCGTTCGTGTCGGCAAGTCTTCCACCTTCAAATAGAACATGTGGGCATTGTGCGTGCAATGTTCCGGAATGTACGGGAGCTCAACCAGCCCCTTCTCAGCAAGTGGCGCAAGCCTTTGTCTGTACTCATTCCAGCATGCCATGCGGGCATCGTTTATGATATCCGCACATTCAAGTTCCGCATAAAGATAGGCCGCATTGAGTTCGCTCGGCAAATAGCTAGAGCCAAGTTCCACCCAAGTGTATTTATCGACTTCTCCGCGATGGAACTGGCAACGGTTCGTACCTTTTTCGCGGATAATCTCGGCACGGTCACAAAACTCAGGACGATTGATGAGCAACGCCCCACCCTCACCCATACTGTAGTTCTTGGTCTCGTGATAGCTATAGCAACCAAAATCGCCCATAGATCCGAGAGCGTGTCCCTTGTATGTAGCCATCATTCCCTGTGCGGCATCTTCGACCACAAACAAATTGTGGCGTTTCGCGATTTCGTTTATCTTGTCCATTTCGCAGGCGACCCCCGCATAGTGGACCGGTACAATCGCCTTAGTCTTTTCGGTAATCGCATCTTCGACAAGCTTTTCGTCCAGATTCATCGTATCGGGGCGGATATCAACGAACACGCATTTTGCCCCCTGCGAAACAAACGCATCCGCGGTGCTCACGAATGTAAACGACGGCATAATCACCTCATCGCCGGGAGCAATATTACAAAGACGGGCGGCCATTTCAAGGGCATGCGTACAGCTGGTGGTCATAAGCGCCTTGACCGCACCCGTATGTTTTTCGAGCCATTCATGGCACCGGAGGTTAAACGTGCCATCGCCACAAATACGGCCACTTTCCACGGCCTGCTTGACATAATCGAACTCCATCCCTACAAAGGGAGGCTTGTTAAAAGGTATCTTCTGCATGTTTGAAATATAAACTTTATTTTACCTTTCGGTTAAGGAAAAAATAAGAAGTTAGTTTAAAATCACAACTGGGACCCAATGCGACTTGTGCATCCGCCGAATTTCAGGCAGGCCCAAAACCGGGCGATGCGTCCCTTGAACAATAAACTGTACATCGGGGTATTTTTTTGCAAGTACAGTTATCCGCTTTAACGTGCTATGCAATTTGTCACGATCTCCTAGCCTAGAATCTTGGGTGGTCCACGCAACCATACGATTTTCAGAATCCGCCAAAACCGAATCCAGCTTTAAGGTCATCACAGAATCACTACACGAACCACAAAGAAGCATTTCTCTATATCCCAACGTCGGAATATATCCCTTGCGGTCATATTCCAAAGAATCGCCTCCAAACATGAACAAGCATGTAGTATCGTTATTACGATACTCGACCAATTCCGCATGTTTTGTCCGATTGGCTAGTCTTTGATGCAAACCATACTTGTGCGGTACTTCCGCAAAAAGGGAGAAGTCATTCGCAAGCAAATTTTCATCCGAGGGCACGCCCCATGCATCCACCAAGATTAGCGTCTTTCTTTTTGAGGAATCCCCAACCTGATCAATCATGCGAATTTTGTCATAAATTTTGTACCGACTAGCATATACCACCGACAAGGAATCCTCGTGAACCGATGGTTGTAAATGCCATGGTTTTTCCTGCCGACCTAAAAAATCCATTCCCAAAATATACAACAGTATCGTAGAGAAAGCCACAAACAGTAAAAAAACAATCAAATTAATCTTCTGAATCTTTTTCATCGACGGAACCCTTTTCCCTATACTTAAACATCAAAGTCCTACCCAAAACGAGCACTGTATCTACCGCAAGTTTTTTATGATAATGGGTTTCATAAAAATGCAAATAATTTGCACGGGAATCTTCTACGACATACACATTTTCTTTCACGATGTCACGCAACGGATTATGCACACCTCGCTTTGCCAGTTCCCTTTTCATTTGTGGCAAATGAATATTCCAATAACCAATCGGAATTATGTTATCCCAGCTTCCCGGAGGTATAACTTTATACGCGGCATCCTTCGTCTCCGCCAATCTTTTATAAGGTTCAAAGGCAACCAAGAAAACATCATCTGGATGATTTTGTGCATATTCCAAAAATGTCGATTTTTCGGCCGATGGCACAGGAATTGAAATAAAGCCATGACGTTCGGTCCCTTTATGTGACGGAGTCGCCATGATAATAAAAAACACCGATACCAAAACCAAACCCAAAACAGAGACTCTTTGATACTTATATGCATTTCCCTTAAAAAATTCTTCGTCCCTTGGCATAAAGGCTATCGCAGCCGTTGTTGCACACAGCCAAATTCCTGTCTCGACATGGTAAACAACCCTATTGACCAACAGCAAGTAGCCAATACACATGCCAACAATTCCTAATGACACCCACGGATAAAATTGCCCCTTTTTATTCGAGAATAGAATCAAAACTATGCAAAGAACAGCCCAACACCAAGCATTCATTCGAGAAAAAGCATTCGACAGCACAATGACAAAAGCCGCAGGCATTCGCAACTTATTCGGAACATACATATTATGTCTAACTACTTTGGCAATCGCATTTATGCTATCCAAGCAAAAGACGTCCGTATCGTAAAAATCCCAATTTTGCAAATGATAGAAATCACGTCCCTGCATTCCACGTTCTTCAAGTTCATCGTACGTTGACTCGCCGTCATAATACCGTCCATCACCAAAAAATGCACGAGGACCTTGATATGCAGCATAGTAGCTGTATTCATTATTTTTGTATAAATTTTGATTAAACGATTTTAAGCCACCAATGGCAAACAAGCAAAGAAGAACAGTCAATAGCGTTTTCCAACGAATTTTTCGAGAATCAAGAAAATTTGAAAGAAGCAGAACACAAGCAAAAGGCATGGCTATCATAAAAGCATCAGAACGCATGACATAGCCACCAATCAAGAAAAATAGCGAAACAAACAGAAAGTGCTTTTTTTGTTCTATATCTCCAACAGCCAGTAACAATACTCCCGCCGCAGTTAGAATCGTTGCACACTGCGTAAAATTGAGATTCGAATAAAAATCCGGAGCAATACAGGCCAATAGGAAAAAAGAAAACAACCCTCCCCATTTGACTCCGGAACGCCAAATAAATACGAATGTGATTACGAAAAGCGATGCAAAGACTTCAAAAATTTCAAAAAAATAGAACCAGCCAACATTCGGAAACAACCAAAAAAACGGTTTCAAGATATACGCAAATATGGCATTGATGAAATATAGATGGATATCGTACGCAGAGCCGTAAGCACCGGTCAAAACGCCCGACATAAAGTAATCGTCAAGTCCCTTATACCGGACAATTCCAAAAACAAAATACCCGGCCAAGAAGAAAATATTTAAAGCAAAAGCAAGAATCGCCGGATTTTTCAAAAAAGAGAATCGGTCTTGAATCATACCATAAATATAATGAAAAATGACTGCAATTTACATCAAGTTACAGAATACAAACACGACACCTTCAGTTAATCAGACAAATCAATTCAGCACCACGTAAGGTACCCATCGGCGATAGAACTTTTTCTGAAATCCCATCGGGGAAAGAATCGGTTCATGATCTCCTTGCACTACAAAGCGGACTTCAGGATATCTTCTTGCCAAATCAGCCACCATTTGCAGAGTTCCGAATAATCTTTCATAATATAGTTGTTCAACTTCTACAGGATCGTTGCTAATCGGGAATCGTGTATCCCGAGTGGTCCAAGCGATGAATTTGCGATCGAAAACAGCATCTAAAGAATCTTTATCATTGCTTAATATCGAATCCAGCTTGGCTACCATTACGCTATCTGCAGTAGCGAAATCCGTCCAAAGAGCATTTTGAAATCCAATATTTCGAATGTATTTATACCGCCTCTGAATTGTCGAATCTCCTCCAAACAAGAAAAAAGTCTTGTAACCAAATTCTGCAAATCGTTTAGGCATAAACAAGGAGTCTCTCCGACCCGTCGAATCTTTCCAAGCAGAATCAAGCAAGTCTTCTCGTTCTGCCGTGCGAGTGCGACTATACATCCGAAAATGGATTCCACTCTCTTTAAGAACCCCATTAAACAAGGCTAATTCTTCATTAAACCTGACCGAATCTATCGGAATACCCCACGATTCTACAAGTACAACAACATTACTGCGGGTAGTATCTATATAATATCTGGTTACTGATACCGAGTCGTTTGCATTATACCTTAAACGAAAACCATCGGTCAAATGATTACGATACCAGTCATTTGGCGCAGTCCGAGCAAGCCATTTTGCTACAGGATATTCAAGTAGCGGTTGTTCAGGGGATAAACGTCCTAAATATAAATTTGACATCAAAACGACAAACAAGAAAAAACTTATTTCGCTTAACCGTAAGGCCTTGACAGGTTTCAGCAAAAAGACGGCAAAGAAACAGGATATTAACGGTATAACAAAACGCCAACTAACAGCCCACCCTTTGTAAGAAAGAATGTTTTGCAAATCTGCGACACTCACAATGAATAACAAGCCAAAGATTACTATCAGCGCAACTGTTTTCATCTTTACTGAAGAATCCCGTACTAGCATAAACAATAGCAGCAAAGCTAAAATGCTAAAGTTGAACAAACCATGAACAATATCTTGCCCTTTTTCAAATGTTGCAAGAAATGGAGTTATCGTTATTAACGCAGTCGCTATCAATGGGTAGAGAATCTTTTTCATGGCGCAGTTTCAACTGTTGATTCGGTTACGATGGAATATTTATAAACAACAAAATGATTAAAATCTCGAACGGAATCTTTTTTTACCTTGTCGTAATAGTGGCGTTCTAAAAAATCTTCCAAAGAAGGTTCATCGACAACAAAAACATTTTCTTTGACTACATCCCGCATGGGGTTCATTATTCCTCGCTTATGGAGAGCGGTCTCCACATCAGGGAAATAGGGTGTCCAATAGCCAAATGAAACAAGTCTGTTCCAACTACCTGGCGCCTCCGCAATATAATGAGAATCCCCTTTACGGCTCAAGCGCATATACGAATTCATACTCATTAGGAATATCGTGGAATCTGGGAGAGACGCTGCATACGACCAAAATCCCTTATAATCCGTAGAGTCGTTCATTTCGTCTCTAGAAAGTTGTTTTCCTCCCGTGTCAGCGGATCGTATTTCCTGGCCAGTTGTCGCATAAGAATACAAATTACATAATGCGATAATCGTCAAAGTGCAAAAGACAACCTTGTTTGAAATTCTAAAGCGTTCTTTTAGTAGGGGAATAGTCAGAATCGTTGCATAAAACCATAAGCCTGTTTCAACTCGATAAACAAGTCGCTGTTGGTTTAACAACAATGTTATTAAATAGGCGACTATCATAAACGAGGCCCACGGCCATAAACTTCTTTTTGAAGAAAGTAAAAAAAGAGCAAAACTAAAAACCAACCAAGCTATAAAAATAGGATGATAAACGAAATTTTTTAACGCGCTCAAAATCATCATTGGATACAATTGAACAGAATTCTTGGAAACATACGGCCCTATAACATCTGTAATAACGCGGATGCTTTCAGCGGCAAAAACGTCTTTGTCGTAAAAAGTCCAGCTTTTTAGCAAGGCGAAGTCTTTTCCTGAATACCCAAGTTCTTCCAAATCTTCATAAACAGCCTGTTGGTTATAATTTTTTCCGTCTCCAAGCAAAGCTCTCGGTCCTTGGAAATCCATGTATTTTTTATACTCTGGCGTTTGATAAAGAGATCTATCGAACTGCTGAAATCCATACGCTCCAATAAAAACAACTAGCACCCCAATAAAAACAGCCCATTTGATTTTCCAAAATTTTTTGATTTGGAACATTAACGCACCGCAAAAGAAAGGCATCCCCATTAAAAATGCATGCCACCGCATCCAAGAACCCCACCACAAAAGAAGAATTCCCAAAGCAATTGGCAAAAGTTCTGATTTTGAATATTTGATGGACTCGCTTAGTTTGTCAAAACCATAAATAAAGGCTAGCATACCAACAGCGGAAAGTATTGCGGCACATTGAGTAAACTGCAAAGCCAGGTAAAAATCACTTGCACAGAGCGCCACAAGCAATGCGGTAAGGACAGACCCCCATTTATCACCTGTTTTTCTGATGATGATATACCCAACAACTGTGAGGGAGATGAAAACGGAGGCCATCTCGCCGATATAATACCAGTTGATTCTTGGGAAGATGTAATAGAAGGGAAGTAAAGCGTATCCATACAGAACATTTACGAAAATCAAGTGAACATTGAAACCTTCACCATACATCCCCGAAAGAATACCCGACATGAAATAGTCGTCTAAGGCACCAAAACGTAACTTTCCAAAAACAAGGCACAAGGCCAAGAAAAATAGGTTTATAGAGAACGTGTAGATTAAGGCTTTTTTGCAAATCATGAATGTTCCAATCAACAATTGCTAAAAAAAGAAAGAGTCCTCACATGGAGGACTCGTTTTCGTATATTAAATTCAGCAACTACTTGCCAATCTTGTCGAAAGACGGAGTCAGCTGAGAGCAATTTGTGGAAGCCTGATAAGTCAAGCTGTTTCCATTGGTAGCTCCTGAAGTTGTAATTTTCCAGTTAGCAGTTTCAGCAGTTGCACTAGACTGCTCACTGCAATCATTCAAAGCAACGAGGTTCTTTGCAGCCCATGTAACACCTTCGTAATCTTTAACCGCAGTAGCAGAAGTTTCATCGGCATCTATATCACCGGCCAAATAACCAAAATTCGTCGTTGAACCTTCAGAACTTGCTGTGGTAGAACCCGGAGACACATAGCCAATCAACATCCAGGAACCGACCTTGTTAGATTCAGACACGTAAGCATCCTGCAACTTGATATAGGTACCAGCTGCCGGGCCGACTTCGGAGGCCTTGGACTTAGCGATCATACCGAAGAGTTTCGGAACTGCGACGGCAGCGAGGATGCCCATGATCACGATCACGACCATCAATTCAATAAGGGTAAAACCTTGCTTCTTCATAGTGTGTTCTCCTTGTTTTAGTGACACATTCTTGTTGTGAGCGTTATTGCTCGTTTACATTTAGTAATATAACCTCTTTTTTTCCGAAAAGCAATAGTTTTGTCAAACTTTTGTCACGTTTGTGTCATGGCCAGGTGTTTTTCGTGACAAAACGCACTTTTTCGTCAAAAAAACGGCTTTTTCTACCAAATTTCGATGAACTAAGTATAGATATTTTTTTATAGAAAAGAGATTTTCATCTGTTTTTTATATTCCAACTTGGAATATATGGCGCATTTTTGTGATGGCCGTCACGCTGATTTCGATCGCATTTGTTTAAAAACGTTTACAAATTGGTAAAAATCGCAAAGAAATCAGGGCGACGTTATTCACAATAATAAAAATATTGCTTATATTGCAGCCAGATCTTTCTAATCAAACCACACAGCACTGCACGCTGAGAGTGCTAGATCTTATTTGCGAGAGTCCCTTTTGGGTTTAGACGGTTGTCTTTTTGAATAAGAACGGTCACCGCCTAAATGAATGAACATAAAGTCACAGTCTTCATCGTAATCAGGCTTTATATGTGATTCAATAAACTCCTTAACTGGAGCAGGCGGGTAAGAAAAACCATACTTTGATTTATAGGTCTCTTGTAACGGACTTTCATGAATGGCGTAAATGTATAAATGAGAAGCTCCAATATATTCTTTCGCCTCACGAACAATAGGCAAGACAAAATCAAAGAACATTATTGAACCTACGTCTGTGCTAGCGTTGCTAACAAACGCTCCATTTTTGGCAAAATACACCAAATCAATACCTGGTAAAGTGTAGAACAACTTTCCCTTTGCTGCTAACGGAAACAATCCCGCTTTGAGCGTAAAAAAGCCACAAAGATAACCAGGCTCCTCAAAAACAAGAAATGTTCTGGCAATTCCATTTTCCATGTCTGCCAAAGCTTTTTTCTTGAGATAAGCAGCTAAGTTTTTTCCTTTGCTGTGAGATGGTTGAAAAGTCTTTATTACCGCTTTATGGATTTTAGAAAGCGGCTCACAATAGAAATCCCCTTTATGAGGTTGTCTTAATGGGAAAAAAGAATTTTCACTCATTTCGAGAGTTGTTTCTCTGATAATTTTGGCAAGTTATTTATCCTGCGAAACCTGTTTTCGTTATATACAGGAAAATGCAGCATAGCTTCGTATGCTACTTTAGCTTTTTTTTGCAAGGACTTCATTTCCATTTTCGTCATACTACAAATATAAATAAAACTATCGGTCAAAGTCAACTATCTAAACATTCAATTTGGTACATTTATATTCCCGTTCGGGAATATTTCTAAAAATCCCACTTTGAATCAAAGCCAAGAATTCGTTCGCATTGGACATTTTTAATCATGTTCGTGACATTTGATTAATTTCTAGCATACTCAAAAGGCAGAGCGTCCGCCCTGCCTTTTTGCATTCTAAGCTAATCAAAAACTACCTTATCACGGCATCGGCGAGCACGACGCGGTTTCCACCGGCCTGCATGGCCATCTGGAGCGAGGCTTCTGCGGTATAGATGAGGGAGCCGGCGTCCTTGGCGTGGGTGGGCATCACGGCAACGCCCATGCTGAGCGTAGTTGCGAGGATTCCTTCGCCGTAAGCGATTTGGAGCTGCGAGATTTCGTTCCTGATGCGTTCGGCGCGGTTCCTTGTAATCTGGAGGTCTGCACCCGGCATAATCACGCAGAACACGTCGTCGGAGTAGCGGCACGGGATGTCTTCGCCACGGATGTAGCTCGGCAAGCGTTGTCCCAGTTCCCAGAAGAGTTGTTCCACGGCATGGCGGCCCTGTGCGTTCTGCACGGCAGGGATAGCGTCGGGGTAAAGCATCACGATGCCGATGGGCGACTTGTGGCGCTGAGCTGCGGTGATTTCGCGGTTGAGCGATTCTTCCATATAACGTCTGTTGAAGAGTCCGGTCAACACGTCGCGGATGCTATGTTGTTCGAAACGCATGCTCAGGTCTTGATTGGCAACGTACAAACCAAACGCGGCAGAGACGATGCTGACCTTGGCCTGCCAGTATTCCTTTGTCTCGGTTTCGGGAAGTTTATCGACCTGGATGGTGAGAATGCCGAAGTGTTCTTCGAGTCCTTCGACGGGAGCGCAGATGGCAATACCCTTCGGGCGGTGGTGCAGGTGGGTGCAACCGCTGGAGACTTCGGGCGAGCTGTAGTCGGTCACGACGATGTCGCCGGTATTGAAGCTCGCGCATTCGGCTGGCATGACGGTTTCATCACTGATGACGTTCGGACCAAAGCGGAAAATCTGAGAGAGTTCAGTCTGGACACCGCCGTACATATAAAGTACACCGGACGCATCGGGGAAAAGTTCCGGCAAAAGTTTTTGCATGGCGTCGATGACTTCGGTGAACGGACGGTTGCGAATAACGGCGAGTTTGAAGGCGTTCCAGGATTCGAGCGGGAATCCGACCTTGAGAGCGGCGGCGTCGAGCTTTCTGACGGAGACGGGCACGGCCTGTTTGATGGCTTCGGCGGCGGGAATGGCTCCCGGCGGGAGTTCGGGTTTCTTTTCTTCTTGCGGGCGAACCGACACGAACTGCGGGACTTTCGGCTGAGGCCTGTTCAGCGCTTCGTTAAAGTCGTTTTCAATAGCTTCTATCTCTCTGCTGCAGACGGTGTAGAACACAAAGCCAAGCACCGCTCCCCAGGCACCGATAAAGATGAATTTCGCCCCGGTGGACATAGTTTCTTCGGGGACGACATACGCAGCAATAACGCCCATCAAAAAGGCGACCAACCAAAAGATATATTTTACGATATTCATACAATAAATAATATTAAAATAATATGGGGAATGGCTGTAAAGATTTTTTAAACAGCCCCTTTAAAAAGTATGGATTACCTCTAGCTTCACTATTTAAGTTTCAATTCCAATCCAGGGATAAAACGGAAATCAGAAATATTAGCCGTAAACAACGGTAAGTCGTATTCTAAAGCAGTAGCCGCAATCAAAGCATCGGGAATTAACAGTCCATGACTTTTAGAATACTGTTCAATAAGATTTTTAGCCCGAACAGATATAGCTTCATTCAATTCCAAGATGTTAAAATCAGCAAATGTCTTTTTTATAAGCTGAATTTCACGTTTATTGAACGCGCCAACAATCAATTCCATCATGGTCACAGAAGACATTCCTAGACCAAGCTTGCGGTCAGCATTAAGAATGTCATGAGTTGCATCATCGCCCCTCAAATAATCTATCAATATGCAACTATCACACAAATAAAGCATTAACGCCAAGCCTTTTTGCGAATATCAGACAACGATATATCTCTATTTTTCCATATCCCAAAAGCCGCATTTTGATCACTAGATACAGACTTTCGCTTTTGTTCAGGCGAAAAAGTTTGAACAAGAACCGACAACAATCTTACACGCTGCGTATAAGAGAGTGTAGGGACATTTTCAATTAATTCTTCAAATACTGCACTAGACATAAGAACCTCTCTTTCCAATATACATTAATCCTAAATACAAGTCAATAGAACCTGTTTTCACCTTTCCTCCATTCTATTCTATATTTGCCAACATGACAATTCTTGAAAAAATCGCACTTGCACTCCCCGCAGTTGAATCGCCGGCACGTTATATGGGCGGCGAAGCGAATAGCGTCATCAAAGACCACAGCAAAATGCTGGCGCGCATGGCGTTCGTGTTCCCGGACACTTACGAAATCGGCATGAGCAACAACGGGCTGCGCATTCTGTACCATGTGCTGAACCGCGAACCGGACTTGCTTTGCGAAGTGGCTTTTGCCCCGTGGGACGACATGGCGGCCGAGATGAAGAAGTACGATATTCCGCTTTATACGCACGCGAGCTATACGGCAGTCAAGGATTACGAAGTCGTGGGGCTGACGCTCCAGACGGAACTGAATTTTACGAACGTGCCCTACGTGCTTGAGCTTGCTGGGATTCCTGCATGGCAGAAAGACCGCGCCGAGAGCGACCCGATAGTCGTTTCTGGCGGACCTGCAATGGGAAACCCGGAACCGGTTGCCGACTTCTTTGATGCGTTCATGATTGGCGATGGCGAAAAACTGATTGTAGAATTTGTACGTTGTGTTGGCGAAGGGCGCAAGGCGGGTCTCAAACGCGCACAGATTTTAGAGAATTTGTCCAAGATAGACGGCGTCTATGTGCCGAGTCTGCGCGAGGTCGTCAAGAACGAATTTGGCGTGATTGTACCAAAAGAACCGGCAAAAGGTTCCTACGAGCATACGAATGGCGTGCGCCGCCAATTCATTCCGGTATTGGATCCGAAAGACTATCCCATCAAGAACTTGATTGCGAACATGCAGCTTGTCCACAACCGCTTTAGCGTGGAAGTGATGCGCGGTTGCGCTCAGGGTTGCCGTTTCTGCCAGGCGGGCATCTGGTACAGGCCGTGCCGCGAACTCAACCCGGACGATGTATTGGATATCGCGAAAGCGGGAATCCAAGCGACGGGCGAACGCGAACTCGGATTGCTATCGCTTTCTACCGCGGACTACAAGCCGGTCGAAGCGCTCACGGATTCCATCATCGACGACCCGTTTTATGACAACGTCGACGTGAGTCTGCCAAGCATTCGCGTGAACAGTTTCGGACAAAGTCTTGCAGAAAAGGTTGCAGCCCTCAAAGGCGGCCGCAGTGCCACGTTTGCGCCCGAAACGGGTTCCGAGCGCATCCGCAAAATGATCAACAAGACCATCAGCGACCAGGACATGTACGATGCCGCTGAACACGCGTTCTCTAGCGGGTTCAACAAAATCAAGCTCTACACGATGATTGGTTTCCCGACCGAGAACGAAGAGGACATGCAGGCGTTCTGCGACCTCATCTTTAATCTCGTGAAAATCGGACGCAAGTACAATCGCGGCATTCAAATCGCGGTGAGCATCGGCA
>JAEEGJ010006401.1_pt1 | contig 35366 bp, 30 predicted proteins | sample 8958761 | NCBI WGS metagenome assembly JAEEGJ01 (sample SAMN16246546, study PRJNA631951) | gut metagenome | biome: gut microbiome; feature: rumen; material: RS-attached | host: Bos | place: Iran: Karaj | collected 2018-10
TCAATAAGAACACACGTTGGTTAGGATTCACGCTACGCTGACCATTATAGATTGCATCGGCATTAACTATACTGTAAGCATTGAAATACTCCGTCGATGACCCTAAGGCCGTAGGACCACTTAATGCCTTACGATACCACAGAGGCGTACAGTCGCGTATATTGGGTTCCGAAGCATCCATCCACCACGCATCAATGCTATAGTGGTATTTCGAATAGAGGTTCTCATCCATCTGGCGCCAGAACATGTCACGGGCTCCCGCGGCATAGGCATCATAGAAAGAGCCCAGATAACCAGGACCTACCCAATCCTTGATGCTATCCACCACAGCTTGACGATACATCCAACCATTATTGTCCAGTTCCTTGTAGTTGTCGGTCGTCACATAGAACTTCGGCCATACCGATATCATGTAGCGCCCATGCATCTGATGTATGGAATCGAGCATAGCCTGCGGATCAGGGAAACGGGTTTCATCGAACATATGACTGCCCCACTGATCTTCGTGCCAATAGAACCAGTCCTGCACAATGTTGTCAATAGGAATATGTCGTTTTCTGAACTCTGCAAGCGTTTCCTCAATATCTCGCGCACTACTGTAGCGTTCACGACTTTGCCAAAATCCCAGTACCCACTTCGGATAGACGGGAGCCTTACCTGTAAGGGTACGATATCCGGAAATCACCTCATCCATATTTGCTCCAGCAATGAAGTAGTAATCCATATCCCTGTTCATCTCACTCCAGATGCTCAGACGTCCACGTTCTTCATGCGTACGAGGTTCCGAAACGCGCAGACCTATGTAACTCACCCCTCCATCGGGATCCCATTCTATGCGTAGCGGAGTCCTCACCCCAGCTTTCAACGTATATTCAAACTTATAGGCATTCGGGTTCCAAGCCGTACGCCAACGCTCAGGAACCACTTCTTCACCTCCAAGGAAAACCTTGGTATAGCCTGCATAATAGAGAATAAACTGATACTCACAATCTTGCATCGCCTCCAAGGCCCCTTCATACACCACCTTGGCACCTCCAAGGTTGAACCCCTTTGGAAAATTCTGGATGCCCCCCTTGTCGGTCTTACCTATCTCCGAAGCCTCGGGCAAGGCATACTCAAAGTAGATGGAATCTTCTTTTCTCACCAGTGTCTTATGATTTCTATCCGTATAAGTTCCTGTCAGATGTCCCTCTTGACCATTCTTGTCGTACAACTTGAACACCCCACCAAGTTGCTTATAGTCGTGTGGGTTGCCAAATCTGCCATAAGAGTAGGAGTCCCACAACAGTCCGTAGTTCTTATTAGAAATAACAAAAGGCACACTCACTTTTGTATTATATTGGAAAAGGTCCTCGTTGCGCCCTTTCATGTTCAGTTCCTCACTTTGATGCTGTCCCAAACCATAGAAGGCCTCATCATCCGGACTCTCGAAAACGGCATTCCAAGTCAGTCCATGCCGTTGTTCCTCCGTCAGCGTGCCCATGCCAATCTCTCGTTCAGGTACCGTAAAATCCTGGAACTTCTTGCCATCTTTTGCTTCCTTCAGCAGAACCTTCCCCTCAGCGTCGTAGAAGGTCACTTCCCCAGTCGACTTACTTACCACAGCCTTCACTTGTTTGGTTTTCACAGTCACTTGTGCGTCATCTTCCTGCACGTCGTAATCCACCCTTGCCGTTTGTGGTACCACCATCAGACTCTGTTTCTGTGGAAGGGCGTCTTCCGAGGTAGCCTGCACACGGATAATCTGGTCATTCACTACTTGTAATCGCACCACTTTTGCTTGTCCGCTATCAGGATAAATGGTCACAAAACCGCTTTGTTCCTTGGTGCAACCAACCATAAGGAACAGACCTATGCACCATAAAGACCATTTCATTAGGATTCTATTCATACATATTGATTTTAGGATTAACTACGCAAAGATAAAAATATTTTAGTATCTTCGCACCAAAAAAGAGGAAACAATATGGAAACAACGCGTCAGAGTAAAATAGAACGACTGATACAGAAGGAATTGAGTGAAATCTTCCGACGTGATACGCAAGCGATGCATGGTGTTCTGGTTTCAGTGACCAACGTACGCATCAGCCCCGACCTTAGCGTAGCCACTGCCCATCTCAGCATCTTCCCTTCAGCACGAGGAGAGGAGTTGCTGAAGAACATCAATGCCAATGTGAAAACTGTGCGTTTCGACTTAGGCAAGCGTCTGGGAAAGCAACTGCGTATCATCCCAGAACTACGCTTCTTCATCGATGACTCTCTGGATTATATCGAGCATATCGACGAATTACTCAAGAAGTAATGAACCTCAGTTTGTACATAGCACGCCGCTACCTCTTCTCCAAGAAGAAGCACAATGCCGTCAATATCATTTCGGCTATTTCAGTGTGCGGGGTAGCCTTGGCCACTATGGCGCTGGTATGTACGCTTTCTGTGTTCAATGGCTTTCAGGAGATGGTGTCGAGTTTCTTTACCAACTTCGACCCTCAGCTTAAAATCACCATTAATCAAGGCAAAGTGTTCGATCCCAACGAATCGCGCATCAAGCATATGGAATCGCTGCCAGAGGTAGAGGTATGGATGCCTACGCTTGAGGAGAATGCCATGGTACGTTATAAAGACCGCCAACTCATGGTAACCATCAAGGGAGTTGGTGCCAACTTTGAGCAACTGACGGGCATCGACAGTCTGCTATATGGAACAGGTAGGTTTATTCTTCAGGACGAAGTAGCCGATTATGGGGTGGCAGGTGCACAGATCCTGTCACAACTGGGTACGGGATTGGAATTTGTGGATCCACTGGAAGTCTATGCCCCCAAGCGTAATGTGCATGTGAATATCGCCAATCCTGCTGCAGCCTTTAATCGGGAACACCTACACTCTCCAGGTCTTACCTTCTTAGTGGGACAAGACAAATACGATGCCCACTACGTGCTCACCTCCATAGACTTCGCCCGTCGCCTGTTTAATTATACCAACGAGGTCTCCGCCATCGAAGTTAAACTCAAGGCAGGCAGTAACATCAATAAGGTGAAGAAAGAAATGCAGGAGATTGCAGGAGATCGTTTCTCCGTGAAGGACCAATACGAGCAGCAGGCAGATGTGTTTAAGATTATGGAGATAGAGAAGTTCATCTCTTACCTCTTCCTTACGTTTATCCTCATCATTGCCAGTTTCAATGTCATAGGTTCCCTATCCATGCTGATTATCGACAAAAAGGAGAATGTAGAGACCTTACGCAATCTTGGGGCAGACGATAAACTCATCACACGCATCTTCCTGATGGAGGGCTACCTCATCACCCTCTTTGGAACCATCGTAGGTATTCTGTTGGGATTATTACTCTGTTTCCTTCAGCAGCGTTTCGGACTAATTACCCTTGGTACTGGAGAGAATTTCCTCGTGGAGTCTTACCCTGTGAGTGTACATGTTACGGATATTCTCCTTATCTTCATCACTGTCCTAGCCGTAGGTTTCATTGCGGTACGTTACCCAGTGACCTACCTCAGCAAACGACTTTTGAAAATTGAAAATAATTTATAGTTTACGAATGATGGTCAATCCATCGCGAAGGGGGAGAATCACCTTCTCCACCCGCTTATCCGCTGCCACAAAATCATTGAATTGCATGATGCCCTGTGTCTGAAGGTCGTGCTCCTTCACCTCCTCTACCACATGCCCGTCCCACAGTGTATTGTCAGCCAAGATGTAACCATTAGGGTTAAGGTGATCCAGTACCAGTTCGTAGTAATCCAAATAGTGGCGTTTATCCGCATCAATGAAAGCCATATCGAAAGTCACACCAAGCGTAGGTACCAGTTTCAGTGCATCCCCTATCAGTAAGTCAATCTTCTCCGCATAGGCAGAGTTCTCCAACCATGGACGCGTGAACTCCTCCTGCTCATCATTTATCTCAATGGTATAGAGATGTCCATCGGCAGGCAAACCCTCAGCCATACAGAGGGCCGAATAGCCACTGTAGGTACCTATCTCAAGCACATTTTTGGGCTTGATCATATGTGTGAGCATCTTCAGGATACGTCCTTGCAAATGCCCAGAAGCCATGCGAGGGTACAGCAGTTCCAGGTGGGTGTGACGATAGAGCGCATGCAGATACTCGCCCTCCTCGTCGATGTGCGACAGTATGTACTCGTCGAGCGTCATCACTACAGTTCCTTCAAAGCCTCGATAGCCAGACGGTAGGAATCCATACCAAAGCCCAGGATCACCCCTTTGCAGGCAGCTGAGATCATCGACTTATGCCTAAATTCCTCACGGGCATGCACATTGGAGATATGCACCTCCACCACGGGCGTCTGGATCGCACGAATGGCATCATGCAGTGCCACCGACGTATGCGTGTAAGCACCCGCATTCAGTACGATACCATCGGCACTGAAGCCCACCTCATGCAACTTATTGATCAGTTCCCCCTCCACATTACTCTGGAAGTAGTCTATCTCCACCTCTGGAAAGTGCTCACGCAGCACCTCCAGGTAGTCTTCAAAACTCCCGTTGCCATAGACAGAAGGCTCCCTTATCCCTAGCAAATTCAGGTTAGGACCATTGATAATCTGTATTTTCATCGTCTATACATTATATATTTTCAAGGCAAAGGTAATATAAAAACGCGCATGGATGCTGTTTTTTGAGTTTTTTTTATACATTTGCGCTCAAAACACTAAGAAATAGACGAAATGGAAGAGAATCTGAAAGAAGATCTTGAAGCACAAAACCTTATTATCAGAAAATACCAACAATACCTAAGGTTGGAGAAGGGACTGTCGCCCAACACCTACGAAGCCTACATGACCGACCTTCAGAAATTGCTCAACTATCTACGTGTTGCTGGAATCGACATCAAGAATGTAACGCTGAAGGACTTGGAACAGTTTGCCTCTGGCCTGCACGATATTGGCATCCATCCACGTTCCCAAGCCCGCATCCTCAGTGGGGTGAAATCCTTCTTCCACTTCTTGGTGGTTACCGATGAGATAGAAGCCGACCCCAGCGAACTGCTTGAAGGACCTAAGATTGGGCTTCATCTTCCTGAAGTGCTTACCCTTGATGAAATCGACCAACTGATTGGTGCCATCGACCGCAGTTCCTATGAGGGACAACGCAACTGTGCCATTCTGGAAACCCTCTATAGCTGTGGGCTACGCGTTTCTGAGCTTTGCAACCTCAAACTCAGCGATCTCTACCTCGACGAAGGTTTTATCCGCGTAGAGGGAAAAGGCAGCAAGCAGCGTCTGGTACCTATCTCCGAACGGGCCATCAAGGAAATCAACCTTTGGTTGCACGACCGTCGTAGTTGGCGCTATCGTCCAGGCTATGAAGACTACCTGTTCCTTGCAAGATGGGGTAATGCCATTTCACGCATCATGGTTTTTCGCATGATCAAGAACCTCCAAGAAGCTATAGGTTTGAAGAAAAATATCAGTCCGCACACTTTTCGCCACAGCTTCGCCACCCACCTTTTGGAGGGAGGAGCCAACCTGCGTGCCATTCAAGCCATGCTGGGACATGAGTCTATCGCTACCACGGAAATCTACACCCACATCGACCGTAGTTTGCTTCGTGCCGAAATCATTGAGCATCACCCACGTAACATTAAATACAGAGAGAAAAATCCTTAAAATAGTAAAAATATAGACAAATGAGTTTGTTTCATAGTAAAGATTGACTTATCTTTGTCAAAGCTAAACCTAACAATAAAGTAATAATTAATAAATAATTGTGACATGAGTAAAAAACTATTTTTGCCATTATTACTGGCAGTTCTTGCCGTGCTGACGTCATGCAGCAGCAAGATGGGAGCTTTAAGCAGTGACAATTTTACCTGCACTCCTCAGATATTAGAGTCTGTAGCTGGTACGGTTCCGGCCACCATCAATGGTCGTTTCCCTGCCAAGTATTTCAATAAGAAAGCCACCGTGCAAGTTACCCCTGTCCTCCGTTGGAACGGTGGTCAGGCAGTGGGCCAGGGCATGACCTTCCAAGGTGAGAAGGTGCTGGGCAATGGTCGTACCGTGAACTACAAGAACGGTGGTACCTTTACCATGCGCACCGTGTTCGACTATGTACCTCAGATGGCAAAGAGCGAGCTCTACCTCGACTTCACTGCCCGCATAGGCAACAAGGTCATCACCATCCCTAGCGTCAAGGTGGCCGATGGCGTCATTAGCACTTCCGAGCTGTTGGGCAACACCCTCGACAATGCCAACGTGTCTCTTGGTGAGGATGCCTTCCAGCGCATCATCAAGGAGAAACTGCAGGGTGAGATCCTCTTCCTGATCCAGCAGAGCAACATCCGTAGCAGTGAAGCCCGTGCGGCAGCCGACTTCAACGCTGGTGTGAAGGACATTCAGAACACAGCCAACCGTCGCCTCGAGAACATCGAAGTGAGTGCCTACGCCTCTCCAGATGGAGCAGTGGACCTCAACCGTGGTTTGGCAGAGAAGCGTCAGGACAACACAGCCGACCTTGTGAACCGCAACCTCCGTCGCGACAAACTTGATGTCGATGTGAACACCAACTACACTGCTGAGGACTGGGAAGGTTTCAAGGAATTGGTAGAGCAAAGCAACATTCAAGACAAGGAACTCATTCTGCGCGTACTTTCTATGTACAACGACCCAGAGCAGCGCGAGCGTGAGATTAAGAACATCTCCTCTGTGTATAAGAACCTGGCAGACGATATCCTGCCTAAACTCCGTCGTTCACGCCTCACAGCCAACTATGAGATCATTGGCAAGAGCGATGAAGAAATCAGTCGCCTGGCAAGCAGCAACCCTCGTGAGCTGAATGTGGAAGAACTGCTTTATGCAGCCACCCTTACCGACAATGCAGCACAGAAACAAGATATCTACACCAAGGCCTCCCAGCAGTTTGCATCCGACTATCGTGGCTTGAACAACCTCGGTAAGTTGGCCTACGAAGCTGGCGACTATGCCAAGGCCGAAGACTACTTCACTCAGGCCGCCCGTCTGAAAGATGCCCCTGAGGTGAACAACAACCTGGCACTCACCGCTATCAAGAAGGGCAATCTGGAAGCTGCAGAAGCCTACATTGGCAAGGCAGCAGGTGCTAAGGAACTCAGCGAGACTATGGGCAACCTCTACGTGGCACAGGGTCAATATGAGCGTGCCGTGAACGCCTTTGGCGATGCCAAGACCAACAGTGCCGCACTGGCACAGATCCTCGCCAAGGACTATAGCAAGGCCAAGAACACCCTCGATGCAGTGCAGCATGCCGATGCCTACACCGACTACCTGAAGGCCGTGCTTGGTGCCCGCACCAACAACGAGAGTCTGGTACTCAGTGGCCTGCGCGATGCCATTGCCAAGGACCGCACTCTGGCACAGAAGGCAGCTACCGACCTTGAGTTCGCAAAGTTCTTCACCAACAGCAGCTTCACCAGCTTGCTGAGATAAGTTTGAAAAATAAGAAGTAACATGCGCTTCATATTTCAGTGCCTCCTATTTACCCTACTCCTCACAAGCTGTAGTGGTAACAAGCAGCAGATGTGTCGTTTGAGCGGTGAGCTTACGGGCATCACCGACGACACCCTGCTGCTTTGGGGTACCGACCGTCTCTATCAACGCATAGACACCATCCCCGTCAAAGGAGGGAAGTTCGACGTGCGTATTCCTCTCGACACCCTCGTAGAGGCCATCCTCTATACCCCCGACGGTGAGCAACACCCCCTGTTTTTGGAGCGTGGTACCCGCGTCACCCTCAGAGGTTCATTACCTGATAGTCTCTATGCCAGTGGGTCCTACAACGACTCCATCTATGCCCTGCTCGACACCATACGCAGCGTCAGTCCCAACGACACCCTGCTGCCCCGTCAGTTGGCATTGCAATACCTCCGTCGTCACCCAGGCGACCCCAGTGCCGTCTTTGTGGTCCGTCATTTCTTTGCTGAGGAAGACCCTGCCCCTGTGCGCGAACATGTGCGTGAGGCGCTTTCACTGCTCAATCCCTTCATGCGCGACTATCCCCTGATCGCCCAACTTGATGATCAATACAGTCGCAACGACGAAGTCAGTTTGCAGCACAGCCTCCCCACGTTCAGCATTCCTGATAAAGACGGAGTCATCATCAATCGCTTCCGCTACGGTGGTCGCCCTATACTCCTCCATTTCTGGGCCACATGGAGCCCTGAGAGCCGAGAGCAGTCGCGCGCCCTACGCCCCCTCTACGAGTCGGAAAAGAAGCAGTATCGCAAAGAAACTGACCGTCTCGCCATGCTTGGCATCTCCCTCGACAGCGACCGTAGCCAGTGGCTCGATGCCGTGGCAGCCGACAGTCTGGAATGGGATCAGGCCTGCAACTTCCGTGCGTGGGACCTCGACCTCCTCCGTCGTCTCAACATCACCACCCTCCCATGTAACATTTTGGTGAACGACCGCGGATCCATTCGAGGCATCAACCTCACCACAGAACAGATAGAAGAAGAACTGAAGGCCATCAGGAAAGAGAAGGAGGAACAGGAAAAAGCCCAAAAGGAAAGAGAACGAGAGAGACGGGCGAGGAGGTAATGAAGAACGAGAAATGAAGAATGAAACAGATAAAACCATTATAATTACTATAACAAAACAAAAACATGCTGACTAAAGTTTATGCGGCTGCCTTGCAAGGCATCGACGCCACATTGATCACCATCGAAGTAAACAGGACCAAAGGGTACGCCTTCTACTTAGTGGGACTACCCGACAATGCCGTGAAAGAGAGTCAACAACGCATTCATTCGGCCCTGTCTGTGCTGAACATCAAACTCCCCATGGGCTCCTACACCGTGAATATGGCTCCTGCGGACATCCGCAAGGAAGGGTCGGCCTACGACCTCCCCCTGGCCATTGGTATGCTGGGAGCCTCCGAACTGATACAGACCGACCATTTTGCCGACTATCTGCTCATGGGCGAATTAGGGTTGGATGGCAACCTCCAACCCATCAAAGGCGCCCTTCCCATCGCCATTAAAGCACGTGAACTGGGTTATAAAGGCATGATTCTCCCTCGCCAGAATGCCCGTGAAGCTGCGGTGGTCAACCAGCTCGATGTGTATGGCGTGGAGAACCTTCGCGAGGTCATCGACTTCCTCGATGGAAAAACCCAACTACAGCCCACCATCGTACATACCAGGGAAGAGTTCTATGCCAAGCAGAATACCTACGAGTTCGATTTCAGTGAAGTCAAGGGACAAGAAAATGTGAAGCGTGCGATGGAAGTAGCCGCTGCTGGCAGTCACAACATCATTCTCATCGGAGCCCCTGGAAGCGGCAAATCCATGTTGGCCAAACGCCTACCCTCCATCCTGCCCCCATTGTCCTTGCATGAAAGTCTGGAAACCACCAAGATCCATTCCGTGGCAGGACGCATCCACAACGATGGAGGACTCATTACCACCCGTCCCTTCCGTCATCCGCACCACACCATCTCCCAAGTAGCCATGACAGGCGGAGGAAGCTATCCACAGCCAGGTGAAATCAGTTTGGCCCATAATGGAGTCCTCTTTCTAGACGAACTTCCCGAATTCAATCGTAGTGTTCTCGAAGTCCTGCGCCAACCCCTGGAAGACCGCCATATCACCATCAGTCGTGTAAAAAGCAATGTGGATTATCCTGCAAGTTTCATGTTGGTGGCAGCCATGAATCCCTGTCCTTGTGGTTATTACAATCATCCCACACATCCCTGTGTTTGCAGTCCTGGACAAGTTCAGAAATATCTGAACAAGATATCAGGTCCTTTACTCGACAGAATCGACCTTCAGATTGAAGTTGTACCTGTGCCCTTCGAGAAGATGGCAGAAACCCGTGCTGCAGAAAGCAGCAGTGTCATCCGTGAACGCGTGATACGTGCCCGTCGTATACAGGAAGAACGCTATAAAGACGAAGCGAATGTGCATTGCAATGCCCAAATGAACAAGCGACTGCTTGATCTTTATGCTCAACCCGATACTGCGGATCTGCAACTGCTGAAAACCGCCATGACGCGCCTGAATCTTTCTGCACGTGCCTACGACCGCATCCTGAAAGTCGCTCGCACCATTGCCGACCTTGAAGGTAGTGAGCACATCCAGGCTCCGCATCTGGCAGAAGCCATTGGGTATAGGAATTTGGATCGTGAAGGATGGGCAGGATAGTCAGTTTCGTCCACAACACAAACACAAAATAGTAACACAAAAAACTATTACATTTTACGTTTTCTAACTACAAAAATATTTTTTCCTAGTTAGATAAAAAATAAGAGTGTATTTTGAGGGAGGGGTACTATTGAGGTAGTACAATGACAGTAGTTACAATTACAGTTAAAATTATGGCGGATGTATTAAAATCTATTTTATAATTATAATTGGTAACGGTAAAATAATAGCCTCGAATACATGCGCGAAAAACTAACTGTAACTGTAACTACTGTTACCTTTGGGTGCAGAAAAAACGCGAAGGTTCCCTCTCAAAACATCTGACTTACCCTCTTCACTGCGGCTATCAGTGCATCGACTTCCTCCGTAGTGTTATACAGCGCGAAGGAGGCGCGGAGGGTGCCTTCGATGCCAAGGCGCTGCATAAGGGGCTGGGCACAGTGGTGACCAGTGCGCACGGCGATGCCAAGGCGATCGAGCAGGGTGCCCATGTCGAACGGATGGATATTACCAACTAAGAAGCTGATGACGGAGCCTCGCTCGGGGGCTTCACCAATAACGCGCATGCCTGGGATGGTGCGAAGCTGCTCCAAGGCGTACTGGGTGAGCTGGGCTTCGTGGGCAGCAATCTGCTCCATGCCTATCTGCTGCACGTAACGCAGGGCAGCGGCAAGGCCAGTGGTGCCTACGAAATCAGGGGTGCCTGCCTCGTACTTGAAGGGGAGTTCATTGAAGGTGGTGCCCTCGAAGCTGACGTGTCCAATCATCTCTCCTCCTCCTTGATAAGGGGGCAGACGGTCGAGCCAGGCTTCCTTGCCATAGAGCACACCAATGCCCGTGGGGCCATAGACCTTATGTCCAGAGAAGGCCAGGAACTCGCAATCGAGGGCCTGCACATCGACGGGTATATGGGGGACGGATTGCGCAGCGTCTATAAGTACGGGGACATCGTGAGCGTGGGCAATGTCGATGAGACGACGCACGGGATTCACGGTGCCCAGGACATTGGATACGTGAGTGACACTGACTAGTCGGGTACGTGGGGTGAAGAGCTGTTCATAGGCATCGAGCTGCAGCTGGCCCTCGTCTGTGATAGGGATGACACGCAAACGGATGCCACGACGCTTCTCCAGCAGTTGCCAAGGTACAATGTTGCTGTGGTGTTCCATCTCTGAGAGGATGACCTCATCGCCTTCTTGCAGCAGCTCACCATAGCAGGAGGCCACCAAGTTGATGCTCTCTGTGGTGCCACGCGTGAAGATGATCTCACGGGTACTACGAGCGCCAAGGAACTGGCGCACGGTCTCACGGCTCTGCTCATGAAGGTCGGTAGCCAACTGTGAGAGACGATGGACTCCACGATGCACATTGGCATTCACAGTGTAGTATTCCTCCGTCATGGCCTCGATGACCTGACGGGGTTTCTGCGTGGTGGCAGCATTGTCCAGATAGACCAACGGCTTACCGTAAACGGTCTGCGTCAATATGGGGAAGTCGGCACGATGAAACATTGAACATTGAACATTAAACATTAAACATTATTGCTGCGCGATGTCTCTAAACCCTAAACCTTCTTGCAGATATTGCAAGCTGCACAGCCTTTACTCAATTCGCCACGGAAACGGAGTTCCACAAGCTGGCGAAGGCGATCGCGCAAGGTTGGGATACGCACAGCACTGACCACATCATCGACAAAGGCGAACATGAGGAGCAGACGGGCTTCGTGGAGGGAGATGCCTCGCTGTCGCATATAGAACAGGGCAGCTTCATCGAGCTGACCCACGGTGGCTCCGTGACTGCACTGCACATCGTCGTTATAGATCTCCAACTGCGGTTGGGTGTACATGTGGGCCTCACGGGTAGCGCAGAGGTTGCGATTGGTCTGGTGGCTCTCTGTGTGATGGGCACCTGGCTGTACCTTCACCAAGCCTGCAAAGGCACCTATAGAAGCATCGTCGAGCACGTACTTGAAGAGCTGGTCGCTAGTGCAACGGGGAGCGGCATGCTCTACGTATACTTGGTTGTCCACCACCTGGCGACCATCTTCGATGGCCATGCCATAGGCGTGAAGGGTGGCTCCCTGCCCCACCATGCGGACGCTGGTGGTATTGCGGGTAATGCCTCCCATAAGCGTCATGCTTCCCAGCAGCACCTGACTGCCGGCCTCCTGCTGTACGTAGAGCTGACTGATGCGGGTGTGGCTGGAGGCTGTTTCTTCCAACTCGTAGAAGTCGAGCCTTGCATCGGAGCCCACATAGGCTTCGATGACTTGCGTGGCAAGGGTCTGTGCCCCACTGAGGGCATGGTCGCATGCCAGCAACGTGAGTTGGGCACCTGCCTCCAAGATGAGGAGCACACGTCGTGATGCCAGCAACGGATGGTCTGCACGCAACAGGTTGATGAGCTGCAAGGGGTGCTCCATCACCACCCCACGAGGGACGTAGATAAGGAGTCCGTCTTGGGCAAAGGCCGTATTGAAGGCCGTGATGCCATCTGTCTGTGCCTCAGCTATCTTACCATAATAGGACCCCACAAGGTCGGGGTACTGCTCCGACAATTGGCGAAGGCTACCTACCAACACACCTGCAGGCAACTCCCGATGGGGGGCTGAAGGAGGATAATAGGCGTCGTTCACCACAAAATAAGGTGAGGTGCTGAGTTGGGGTACACTGCCACGAAACACCTCGTAGGGGTTGGTCTGTACCTCCACGCGTCGCAGGTTCATCCCGAAATCGGGTTCGAAGAGCTTACTGATGTCGGTATATTTATATCGTTCCAGCTTGCGTGTAGGGAAGCCCTGCTGCTGAAAGGCCTGAAAAGCCTGTGCCCGCTGTGCATTCAGCACAGGGGAACTGTGGCGGCAGAGCAATTCGCCATGCTGCTGGTAAAGGTCGATATAAGGTTGTTCCACACGCATAGGTCAGTCGTCCAATTCTTCTTTGATCCAATCGTAGCCACGCTTCTCGAGTTCCAAGGCAAGCTCGGGACCAGCGGTCTTCACGATGCGTCCCTTATAGAGCACGTGTACCACATCGGGCTTGATGTAATCCAGCAGGCGCTGATAGTGTGTGATGACGATGCAACTGGTTTCGGGGGTCTTCAGCTTGTTGACGCCCTCTGCCACGATGCGCAGGGCATCGATGTCGAGGCCTGAATCTGTCTCGTCGAGAATGCTGAGACGGGGTTCGAGCATAGCCATCTGGAAAATCTCGTTGCGTTTCTTCTCGCCACCTGAGAAACCCTCATTGACGGAACGGTTGGCCAACTTATTGTCGAGTTCCACCACGGCGCGTTTCTCACGCATGAGCTTGAGGAACTCGCTGGCACTAAGGGCAGGGAGGTTGTGATACTTGCGCTTCTCATTCACAGCAGCACGCATGAAATTCACCATGCTCACACCAGGAATCTCCACGGGGTACTGAAAACTCAGGAAGAGTCCCTCATGACTGCGGTCTTCGGGGGAGAGTTCCAAGAGGTTCTTTCCGTAGAAGGTTACGGTGCCCTTCGTCACTTCATAGGCAGGATTCCCCACCAGCACGGAAGAGAGGGTGCTCTTGCCAGAGCCGTTGGGTCCCATGATGGCATGCACCTCACCTGGTTTTACCGTCAGGTTGATGCCTTTCAGTATTTCCTTGCCAGCTACGTTGGCGTGTAAATCTTTTATCTCTAACATTTCATTAAATTGAGAATTGAACATTGAGAATTGAGAATTACCTTACGGATATGTCTCAAGAATTCTTCATTCATCATTCTTCATTTACATTTATCCTACAGAGCCTTCGAGGGAGACGGAGAGGAGTTTCTGGGCTTCGACAGCGAACTCCATCGGAAGCTTGTTGAGCACTTCCTTGGCGTAGCCATTGACGATGAGTCCCACAGCATCTTCTGTACTGATGCCTCGCTGGTTACAGTAGAATATCTGGTCTTCATTGATCTTGCTGGTGGTGGCTTCGTGTTCCACCACTGCCGTCTCATTGTGTATATCCATGTAGGGGAAGGTATGTGCCCCACACTTATCGCCCAACAACAGGGAGTCGCACTGACTGTAGTTGCGGGCACCCTCGGCCTTGGCAGCTACACGCACCAAACCACGGTAGGAGTTCTCGCTCTGACCTGCTGAAATGCCCTTGCTGACGATGGTGCTGCGGGTGTTCCTGCCCAAATGAATCATCTTGGTACCAGTATCGGCTTGCTGGAAATGGTTGGTCACTGCCACACTGTAGAACTCAGCAGTGGAGTTATCGCCTTGCAACACACAAGAAGGATATTTCCACGTAATAGCAGAACCTGTCTCTACCTGTGTCCAAGAGAGTTTGCTATCATTCCCACGCAAGTGTCCCCGCTTCGTCACAAAATTGTACACACCACCCTTGCCCTCTGCATCGCCAGGATACCAGTTCTGCACGGTGCTGTACTTCACCTCCGCACGTTCATTGACCACAATCTCCACAATAGCAGCATGGAGCTGGTTCTCATCACGCATGGGGGCCGTGCAACCTTCGAGGTAGGAGACATAAGCCTCATCATCGGCCACGATAAGGGTACGCTCAAACTGTCCTGTCATGCGGGCATTGATGCGGAAGTAGGTGGACAGCTCCATGGGGCAACGCACCCCACGAGGGATATAGACGAAAGAACCGTCGGAGAACACAGCGGAGTTCAAGGCAGCAAAGTAGTTGTCCGTAGGCGGCACTACCGTACCTAAGTACTGGCGCACCAAGTCGGGATGTTCCCGCACGGCCTCGCTGATGGAACAGAAGATAATGCCCTTCTCCATGAGCGTTTCCTTGAAAGTGGTCTTAACGGACACGGAGTCCATTACCGCATCTACTGCCATACCTCCCAGCATCATGCGCTCCTCGAGCGGAATGCCGAGCTTGTCGAACGTCTTGATGAGTTCTGGATCCAGTTCCTTTGGTGCCCCCTGCTTCTTTTTGGTAGGGTCGGCATAGTAAGAGATGGCTTGATAATCTATCTCAGGGATACGCAGATGTGCCCACGTAGGCATCGACATTTGCTGCCAAAGGTGGAAAGCATGAAGACGGAAGTCGAGCAGCCACTGTGGTTCTTCTTTCTTGGAAGAAATCAGACGCACCACGTCCTCGTTTAGACCACGTTCAATGATTTCTGTGGCAACATCGGTGGTGAAGCCATACTTGTACTTCTCCTCCGCTATCCGACGCACATACTCATTGTCGGTCTCTTGTTTCATCCCCTGCAACTTACTATCCTCTGCCATGACACCGAATGTTAATACCAAACCTAAGCGTTGATGATTTCGTGCGTCAGCTCCTTAGCTACAGGCAAGAAGATGCCTGCAAAGTCCTTCAGCGGATAGTAAAGCGCACTGTCTTCCTTGGATTCGTGACTAAGGATGCGGTTATCAGCATCGATATACTCCAACACTCCGATAAACAAACTGGCAATGAGGAGGTACTTCAAAGCTCCCAGACCTGCACCAAGCCAACGATTAAGCCAACCCAACTTCACCACTTCCATGGCCTTGGTGAGGATGGATGCCACAATGGCACAAGCCAAAGGTACAGCCACCCAGATAGCAATGAAAGCAATGATCTGAGCAAAGGTCATACTGTCTGTGAGTGTTCCTGAAATCTTCTCTGCCAAAGGCATATAGAGCATCTTGGCTGCCAGCAAACCTACGATGAGGCCTACCAACGATGCCAATTGTTTCACAAAGCCTTTCATGAGGCCAAGTACGGCTCCAAGTAAAAACACAACGATAATGATAATGTCTAATGTACTCATATCAATGTTATAATGTTTGCTTTACTTCAATCTCTTCGTATGTCTCAATGATATCACCTGGTTTGATGTCGTTGCAAGCCACCAAACTGATACCGCATTCGAAATTGGTACCGACTTCCTTGACATCGTCTTTAAAACGCTTCAAGGCATTGATGTTGCCAGTGAAGATCACGATACCATCGCGAATCAAACGTGCACGATCGGAACGCTTTACCTTACCTGTCTTAACCATCGCACCAGCTACCATACCAACCTTACTGATGTTGAATACTTCACGCACTTCGATGGTAGAGGTCACCTGCTCCTTCAGCGTTGGTGCCAACATACCCTCCATAGCCGACTTCACCTCTTCGATGGCGTCATAGATGATAGAGTACTTGCGGATGTCCACACCTTCTTGCTCAGCAAGCTTGGCTGCAGCAGTAGAAGGACGAACCTGGAAGCCCACAATAATGGCATCGCTGGCAGCAGCCAAGGTCACATCGGACTCGGAAATCTGTCCCACACCCTTATGGATGACATTCACCTGAATCTTATCAGTAGAAAGCTTGATGAGTGAATCGCTCAATGCTTCTACAGAACCGTCCACATCACCCTTGACGATGATATTGAGTTCATGGAAGTCACCCAAAGCCAAGCGGCGTCCCACTTCATCGAGGGTAAGCATCTTGGTGGTGCGCAGGCCCTGCTCACGCTGCAACTGCTCACGCTTGTTGGCAATCTCGCGTGCTTCCTGTTCTGTCTCGAAGACATGGAAGGTATCACCTGCAGCAGGAGCACCATTCAAACCCAGTATCAAAGCTGGCTCTGCTGGTCCTGCTTCCTTGAGTTTCTGGTTGCGCTCGTTGAACATCGCCTTCACACGTCCGAAACAAGAACCTGCCAATACGATATCGCCCTGCTTCAAGGTACCATTGCTAACAAGTACGGTAGCCAGGTAGCCACGACCACGGTCGAGAGAAGATTCAATGATAGAACCCGTAGCGCGACGGTTTGGATTGGCCTTCAGGTCGAGCATCTCTGCTTCCAAAAGCACCTTCTCCATCAGTTCCTTCACACCAATACCCTTCTTGGCACTGATGTCTTGACTCTGATACTTACCACCCCACTCTTCTACCATCATGTTCATAGCAGCGAGTTCTTCCTTGATCTTATCTGGATTTGCACCTGGCTTATCAATCTTGTTAATCGCGAATACAATAGGTACACCAGCAGCTTGTGCATGGTTGATAGCCTCACGCGTCTGAGGCATCACATTATCATCAGCAGCCACGATGATGATGGCAATATCCGTCACTTTGGCACCACGAGCACGCATGGCTGTGAACGCCTCGTGTCCAGGGGTATCGAGGAAGGTGATGCGACGGCCGTCGTCCAACTTCACATTGTAGGCACCGATGTGCTGGGTGATACCACCAGCCTCACCAGCGATCACGTTACTCTTGCGGATATAGTCCAGAAGGCTGGTCTTACCATGGTCCACATGACCCATCACCGTAACGATAGGAGCACGTGGCTGCAGGTCTTCCTCCTTGTCGGCCTCTTCCACGATGGCCTGGGAAACCTCTGCACTGACATACTCCGTCTTGAAGCCGAACTCTTCTGCCACCAAGTTGATGGTCTCAGCATCCAAACGCTGGTTAATACTTACCATAATACCCACACTCATGCAAGTGCCGATGACCTGCGTCACAGACACATTCATCATGTTGGCAAGCTCATTGGCAGTCACGAACTCAGTAAGTTTCAGAATTTTGCTTTCTGCCAACTCCTGATTCTCTAGTTCCTGCATGCGGCTTTCGGCCAGTTCACGTTTCTCCTTGCGGTACTTGGCACCCTTGCTCTTGCTCTTGGTGGTCAGACGTGCCAGTGTCTCTTTTACCTGACGAGCCACATCTTCCTCATTCACATCCTGATGAGAGGTTACCTTACCTTTAAAACGGTCTTTCTGTTTCTTGCCACCATTTTGCTGTGCGGCCTGGCCCTTTTCATCCTTACGGCCATTCTTGCCTCCCCCTTGATAGCTCTGTACATTATTGATATCGACCTTACCGCCACCTATACGATTGCGTTTCTTCTTACCTTGGCTTTCTGCATTCTGACCCTCGCGATCTTCCTTGCTGTCCTTGCCACGTTTATTATCATCATGACGGATTTCCTTCAAGATGGATTCCTTCATTTGCTTACGCTGATCCTGACGCAGTTTCTCCTTCTCAGCACGTTCTTTTTTGCGCTCCTCCTTAGACTTCTTCTTTGGACGGGTTTGCTGATTCAATGCCGCCAAGTCAATCTGGCCAATGACATTGATCTTGGAAACGATTTCCTCACCTTTCAATCGGAAAACATCCTCAACCTCAGGAGCCTCTTCCACAGGCTCTTCTTCCTCAACAGGCTCAACCTTAGGCTGAGGGATTTCTGGTTTTGGTGTCTCTACCTTAGGTGCTGGGGCAACCTCTACAGGCTTCTCCTCCTGAACAGGTTCAGCTGGAACTTCTTCCTTCTTCTCTGGTACTGCTTCAGGTTTCTCGGTCTTAGCTGGTTTTTCCTTTACAGCCGACTTTTCTGGAGCTGTGCGTTGGTTAAGCTTATCCAGATCGATGTGTCCTACTTGCTTGAAACGAGGCTTGGAATCTTCAGGTACTTCCGTCTTGATCTCTGCAACTTTCTTCTCTTCCACCTTTGGTGTTTCTACCACAACAGGTTTTGCAGGAGCAGGCTTATCGACGGGTTTTGGCTTCTGCTCTTGCTGCATCATACGTTTACCTAAACGTTCACTCTGCAGCTTCAGATCCTTGTCGCTCTTGAACTCCTGCTTCAGCAAGTCGAACTGTTCTTCCGTAATCTTGGTGTTGGGATTCTCCTCCACGGTGAACCCCTTCTTCTGCAAGAACTCTACGGCAGTAGAGATCGACACGTTTAAATCTCTTGTAACTTTATTCAGTCTTATAGCCATCTACAATCCTTTCTTTTTTACTCTTCCTCAAACTCACGGCGCAGGATGTTCAGTACCTCATCCACCGTTTCTTCTTCAAGGTCTGTTTTCTCAATTATCATATCACGCGGAGCGTTCAAGGCAGACTTTGCAGTCTCGATGCCCATCTCCTGGAATGCATCGATAATCCAGCCGTCAATCTCATCACGGAATTCATCGAGCATGATGTCTTCCTCTTCTGGAGTACCTTGAATCTCACGGTAAACGTCGATGGTATAGCCCGTGAGCATACTAGCCAACTTGATGTTCAGACCACCCTTACCGATGGCAAGTGATACCTCTTCAGGTTTCAGATATACATCGGCACGCTTCTCTTCATCGTTGAGCTTAATGCTGCTCACTGTGGCAGGACTAAGGGCACGCTGAATGAAAAGTTGCGTATTGCTAGTGTAATTTATCACGTCAATATTTTCATTTCTCAACTCACGTACGATGCCATGAATACGGCTACCCTTCACACCTACGCATGCGCCTACTGGGTCGATACGATCGTCATAACTCTCTACAGCAATCTTGGCACGTTCACCAGGAATGCGGGCAATGCGCTTGATAGTAATCAATCCATCGTTAATCTCTGGTACTTCCAACTCAAAAAGACGCTGCAAGAATAACGGACTGGTACGACTAAGGATAATCTTTGGATTGTTGTTCTGATTGTCCACACGCTCCACCACGGCACGTACAGTTTCACCCTTGCGGTAGAAATCGGTAGGAATCTGTTCCTGCTTTGGGAGCAGGAGGTCGTTGTTCTCATCATCGACCAACAAGATTTCTTTCTTCCAAATCTGATAAACCTCAGCACTTACCAATTGACCTACGCGATCTATGTATTTCGCATAGAGTGAATCTTTCTGCAACTCCAGGATCTTTGCTGCCAACGTCTGGCGCAAAGTCAGAATGGCACGACGGCCAAACTTACTGAAATCCACTAAATCTGTGAACTCCTCACCTACCTCAATATCAGGTACCACCTTACTGGCTTCACTCAGACTAACCTGAGTATTAGTATCTGCCACCTCATCATCGGGCACAACCTCACGGTTGCGGCGAATCTCCAAGTCACCCTTGTCAGGGTTCACAATCACATCATAGTTCTCATCACTGCCGAAGATTTTCGCAATCACACTGCGGAAACTCTCTTCAAGCACATTCACCAGCGTCGCGGTGTCCAGATTGTCTTTGTCTTGACGGAAAGTTTTGAAAATATCCATCAATGACTCTGTTTCCTGTTTCTTTGCCATTTCTGCTATTTGAATTTAATTATTTGTTTCACGTAATCAGTTTCAGCTTTGTTTAGTGTAGCATCTTGCTCAACTGTCTTAGGGCGCTTCATGCCTTCCTCCTTGACCTTCACCTGCATGGTCAATGTGATATTGTCGCCATCAACTTCTTTAAGTACGCCCGTAAGCTTCTGTCCGTCGCGCATCTTAACTTCCACCTCTTGTCCTATACAGTTCTGAAACTGTTGTGCAACTTTCAGAGGCTGTCCAATACCAGCAGAGCCAACTTCCAAATCATAGTTGTCAATTTCCCCGTTAAGCTTAGATTCAATGTATTGGCTTAAAGCCACACAGTCTTCAATCCATACACCTTCCTTCTGGTCAATTTCAACCGTAATCTTGTTGTCGGAACCAATCTGGAGATCAACCAGGAAATACTCCTTACCCTCCAGCCACTCATTCACCACCTGCTCGATTTGTTCTTTTACTATCATTCGATTTTAAGTTTATAAATAAAAAAGAGGAGCTCTCAGCCCCTCCTCAACTTCAACTTTCCGCTGCAAAGATAGCGTTTTTCTATATAAAAACAAAAAGAATAAGAAAAAAACACTACCTTTACAGGGTAAAATACAGAAATATGAGACTGAAACATCTACAAACCAACCGCCAATTCATGATAGGAAACAGCATTGTGTTTATTGGCGTTATCTTCGTAGTGGTGCTTTTTATCTACCTCAGTTTGCGCATGCAAGCACAGAAAAGCGACCATCACTACTACAATGAAGTCTATAACATCGGCTTAGTACAAGGTTTTGCTGGACACGACTTTACGGTTTATATGAACGATAGTATTGTGTTCGATGGAACAATCACTCAAGAGCCTCAGCGAATTGAAGTGAAACGTTTTGCAGAAGAAACATCTTTGCTTATCGTAAATAAGGCAACTGAACAAGTGGTGGTTTTTGAACTTCCAAACGATGGGGGCACCTTCAGCTTCGAGAGGAATGACGAAGAAATAAGTATGCGAGAATAAACATTATATACCTGTTTTTATGAGAAGATTTATCATTTGTTGCCTACTCATCCTGACAGCAATGATGGGCAGCGGAGCCTGGGCACAGTCATTGCCCCGTGCAGATGCTCCGAAAGTAGTGAAGAAAGCCATGAAGAAGTATCTCAAGGCAGTTGACAAAGAGAAGCAAGACTTGCACAGCATCATGGTGGTGCAGCATGGCAAGGTGCTTTTTGCAACCTGGCGCAGCGAAGGCCAAGAAAACGTGCCTCATGTGCTGCATTCCGTCAGTAAGACATTCACTTCCACAGCCGTAGGCTTGGCTATCAGCGAGGGAAAGCTCAAACTCACTGATAAACTGATTTCTTTCTTCCCTGACAAGTTGCCAGAGGTGGTTAGCGATAATCTGAAAGCCATTACCGTGCGTGATCTGCTGACCATGAATTGCGGACATGACACGGATCCTACTGGAAGCATTCGCAATGTGGAGGGCAACGATTGGGCAAAAGCATTCCTCGCCTATCCCGTGGAACACAAGCCTGGCACCTTCTACTGTTACAACAGCCTTGGCACCTATATGCTCTCTGCCATCGTGCAGATAGTCACAGGCGAAAAAGTGGTAGATTACCTCTACCCACGCCTCTTCCAACCCCTAGGTATCGAAAAACCCCGTTGGGATGAGAGTCCGCAGGGCATCAACACAGGTGGATGGGGACTCTATCTGAAGACCGAAGACTTGGCTAAGATGGGTCAATTGCTGCTCCAAGGCGGCAAGTGGAACGGTCGCCAACTGGTACCAGAGGAGTGGATCAAGGAAGCCTCTTCTGCCCAAGTACCTTGCCAACCCGCAGGCATGAAGCCCGATATGGTGGAGAAGGCAGGACTGACCAAGGAAAACAGCGATTGGGTGCAGGGCTATGGTTACCAAATGTGGCGCTGTCGTCACAACGCCTTCCGCGCAGATGGTGCCAATGGTCAGTACATCCTAGTGCTTCCTGACCAAGATGCTGTGATTGCCGTCACTGCCAATATCGGCAACATGCAAGGCGAGATCAATCTCATTTGGGACAATATCCTGCCAGCGTTACAGCAGAACTGATCATTCCGTCTTCAGTCGCTCCTTCTCAAGATCCAAAACAGCACACGAAGAGTCAGATGGTCTTCTTGCTGATCTCATGATACTTGCGATTGAGGTGGTTATGAAGTTGTATTTCAAAAATAAAAGGACTTTGCTCACGCAAGGTCCTTTTTATTTAGTTAGCGTTTATGAGATTTTGAGAGAATCAGAAACTTCACAGCTTCATTATCAATAGTCAACTTATGATACACTAACTATACATTATGTTTAAAGCAAATGAAAAAATATCTAGTTATTGTTTAACTCCTCCTTGTCCAGCACTTTCACAACATCCAGACTATCTGTCGCCAACTTTTCCACTTTCACATTCTCTTCAGAAAGAGCTACGGAAGGTGCAGAAATCTGATTGCCAATCGTGTCGGAAGGAATAATATCCTGTTGACCAACAGAGAAGGAATGTTCCAAGAGATTACCTAATAGCAACAGCAATGCAATAGCAGCAGCAGCTTTTAACATCGGCATCAAGCGTGTAAACAACGTTACTCTACGTGCTTTCACTACGGGTGCCTGCTCTATCTTTTCCAAGATGCGGGCATCAAAATCTGCACTCAGATGAGCTTCCGACTGTGTCTGCTGATAAACAAACAAGTCGCGATAAGGCAATAATGATGATGGCACATCCTCTTCACAGAAGAAGCGACGAAGCATAGCCTCCTCTTCTAGGGTGGTCTCACACGCCCAATAGCGTTCCAACAATTCTTCAATGTGTCTAGAGTCCATAGCCATCTGTTTTAATAAACTGCTGCCTGATCTTCTGCCTTGCTCGGAAGAGATAGACTTTCACCTGCTCTTCACTCAGCTGCAGTGCCTCGGCAATTTCCTGGTAACTTTTCCCTTCTACATCACGAAGGTGAAAAACATCACGTTGTGTTTCGGGCAACTGGCTTAGAAACTTCCTAAGCAGTTCCATACGCTCGCTTTCCACCAACTGGTCATAGGGAGTAGATGCAGTGGCTTGGTCATGCTCGGCAGTGAGTTCCTCATGTTGTGCATCTTTCTTCTCGCGTGCATCCAATGCCAAATGCTTGGCAATAGTAACACAAAAAGCCTCTAACGACTTCACATCAGATAGCTCCTGCCTTTTGTTCCATGCCCTAATCAACGTTTCTTGCACAATGTCCTCAGCCTCTTCCCTATGTAGGATAATCCTGAAAGCTACTCTAAAAAGTTTGTCTTTCAGTGGGAGAACATCATCATGAAAGTTGATTTCTTGCATCTCTCTATAAACAAGACGGATTAACTGCAAAAAAGTTACAGCCTAACTAGAAAAAAAATTTAAGGTATCATAAGTGTACCGCCTTGGCCGTCGATGGCAGTAGAGGAGGTGATGTACACCTTACTTACTCCTGCATCGAGTGCGCCAAAGGCGTTCTCAAGTTTCGGTATCATACCGCTGTTGATAATGCCTGTAGCCACCAACTCACGGAATTCTTCACGATTGATCGAAGGGATTACGCTTGCATCGTCATTTTCATCACGAAGTACGCCTGGTTTCTCAAAACAATAAACCAAGGTAACATCAAAAACTTGTGCCAAAGCTTTAGCTGTTTCCCCAGCGATAGTATCTGCATTAGTGTTCAAGAGGTTTCCTTTTCCATCGTGTGTCAACGGAGCCATAACAGGCACAACTCCTTGATGGATTAAGGAAGCCAGGTGTTCCACATTAGCTTGCTTCACATCGCCCACAAAACCATAATCCACCTCTTTTACAGGTCGCTTGTCAGAAAGCAGCACATTAAGGTCGGCGCCAGTAAGTCCAAGAGCATTAATGCCACGTGCCTGCAATCCTGCCACGATGTTCTTATTGACCAACCCACCATAAACCATCGTCACCACTTTCAGCATTTCAGCATCGGTAATACGACGGCCATTGACCATCTTTGTCTCAATACCCAATTGTGTCGCCATCTTCGTAGCAGAACGCCCACCTCCATGAACAAGTACTTTGTAACCAGGAATGGCAGCAAAGTCGTCAAGCAGTCGCTGCAACGTGGTGTCTTCTTCTACAATCTTGCCACCAACCTTGATGACAACCAAAGGGGATTTCAATTCACAATTCACAATTCACAATTGACAATTAACTTCGTTGATTATTTTCAATTATTCTAAGTAAGTGTATCCGTAAAGACCAGAACGATAGTTAGACAAAAATTCCTTGCCTTCTTCGAGGGTAATGCGACCTTCCTTCACAGAATGTGAAACCCAGGTTTCCAATGTGCGTACCAACTTCTTGGCACTGAACTGGGCATAATCCAATGCTTCTGCAACGGTTTCACCATCGATTACTTGGTCTATGCTGTATCCCTTTCCATCCACTGACACATGTACCGCATTGGTATCACCAAAGAGATTATGCAAATCGCCCAAGATTTCTTGATAAGCACCTACCAAAAAGACACCTATATAATAAGAATCCTTACCCTTCAACGAATGCACTGGAAGGTTGTGCGTCACATGACTGTTGCTTACGAAGTTAGCAATCTTACCATCAGAATCGCAAGTCATATCCTGAATAGTAGCCGTACGATCAGGTTTCTCATCCAAACGCTGAATAGGCATAATCGGGAAAATCTGATCGATAGCCCATGAGTCAGGAAGCGACTGGAATAAAGAGAAGTTGCAGAAATACTTATCAGCTAGTAATTTCGGTAGTCCGCGCAACTCATCAGGAGCATGTTTCAAACTATGGGCTATCTGGTTCACCTCACGCATGATACTCCAATACAGACGCTCAATCTTAGCACGTGTTTCCAAATCCACCAAGCCATGACTGAAAAGGTCGAGTGACTCGTAGCGAATCTGTTCTGCATCATGCCAAGCTTCCAACAATCTGCCTTGGCCTAAATTATCCCAAATCTCATAAAGTTCCTGCAGCAGTTCATGCTCATCCTCGCCGATAACTTCATCGTCGTCCCAAGCAGGGAGGGTGGCAGTTTCCAGAACCTCAAAGATAAGCACAGAGTGATGTGCAGCCAAAGCACGACCGCTTTCAGTAATGATATTAGGATGAGGTATTTCGTTCTTATCACTGGCATCAACCATTGTAGAGATGGCATCATTCACATATTCCTGGATAGAATAGTTCACACTTCCCTCACTCGATGAAGAACGCGTGCCGTCGTAATCCACACCCAGTCCGCCACCTATATCTACAAACTCCACATTGTAACCCAATGCATGCAGTTGCACATAGAACTGTGAAGCCTCACGCAAGGCAGTCTTGATGTGACGAATCTTTGTTACTTGGCTTCCTATGTGGAAGTGAATGAGTTTCAGGCAGTCGTGCATTTTCTTCTCCTCAAGGAAATCGAGTGCTTCTAAAAGCTCACTACTGGTAAGGCCAAACTTACTGCCGTCACCTCCGCTCTCTTCCCACTTACCACTACCTGAGGAAGCCAATTTAATGCGTATACCCAAATTAGGTTCCACATTCAGTCGACGAGCCAACTTCGCAATAAGCTTCAGTTCATTCAGTTTCTCTACCACTAGAAAGATGCGCTTACCCATCTTCTGAGCAAGCAATGCCAGTTCTATATAACTTTCGTCCTTATAACCATTACAGATGATGAGAGAATCAGAATCCATATTGGTGGCTATTACCGCATGTAACTCAGGCTTAGAACCAGCCTCCAATCCAAGGTTGTATTTTTTACCATGACTGATGATTTCCTCCACCACGGGACGCATCTGATTCACTTTAATGGGATAGATAATGAAATTCTGCGCCTTGTACTCATATTCCTCGGCAGCCTTGCGGAAACAAGATGAGATTTTCTCAATACGACTGTCTAGAATGTCAGGAAATCTTATAAGCATCGGGGCAGAAACATCACGAAGCTGCAACTCGTCCACCAGTTCTTTCAAGTCCACTTCTGCTCCATCCTTTCGAGGAGTAACCACTGCATGACCTTTGTCATTGATACCAAAGTACGAAGCGCCCCAACCACCGATGTTGTAGAGCTCTTCAGAATCTTCAATACGCCATTTTCTCATTTCCTTACTAACTCATGTAATTAATAAAAGAGGTAATTGAGGAGCAAAGATACGTATTAAATTTGAAATTTTTGTTTTTTTCTTCGTTTTTACCGACATTTGCAGTTATATAGACAAGTTTTGATGAGAAATATGAGAAACACCATTAGTAAAATCTGGCTGATGTTCGCCCTGCTGCTTTTAGGCGGCTTGGTGACGACGATGAATGGGCAGGTGAGATACTGCATGAACTACACGGAGTTTGTAAAAGGCCAATGGAAAACGGCGGAGCATGTGTCTGTGGCGAAGAAGAACGAGGCCATGAAGCGCATAGTGCAGAGTAGCGACTACCAGATGGAGGCTGAAGACGAGGCGCTGAAGAAGTTGCTCAACAAGAAGGCCTTCGCTGTGGAGATAGACCATGTGCTCTACGTGAACTGTCGCACGTTCCGCCATCAGGGGGTGCGCTTTGGCGCTGGCTATGCTCTGGCTTTCCGCTTAGGCAAAGATAAGCTCTGCGTAGTGAATCGCAAGGTGGGCACTAGCACGCTTATAGAGACTGGCGTAGTGACTGGTCTGACATCGTTTACGCCCCTCGTGGTGGGCGCTATCGCTTCAGCAGGACTGACGGAGGTACAACTGGCCAATCAGGTGTGCTACCTGGTGGACAGTGAGGCTGGCAGCAATGGCAAGACCAAGGTGACACAGATAGGCGACCTACTGATGCCTGAACTTCTGGGAAACCAGAAGGCACTGCTGGAGAAGTATCATGCCGTTGGGGATAAACGCACCAGACAGTCGGCCATGAACGTGCTGGCTGTACTCCATGAGGCCAAGCTGATAAAATGAAACAAGAACCTTAAATCAATACTGTTATGAAAAAGTTACTTTTTATCTGGGCTGTATCTGCCTGCATGCTGACTGCCTGCCAAGGCAACGCTAGCACGGAGGAACCTCAGAGCAGCAGCGAAGCAGCGCACTTCCTGCCTCCACTGATGGGATGGAGCAGCTGGAACACTTACCACGTGAACATCAGCGAAGCGCTGATCAAGAGTCAGGCAGATGCCATGGTGAGCACAGGCCTGAAAGACGCTGGCTACCTCTACATCAATACGGACGACGGCTTCTTCGGGTGGCGTGACGAGACTGGGTTGATGCACACGCATCCTGATCGCTTCCCCAATGGCATGAAGCCTGTGGCAGATCATATCCATTCTCTAGGCTTGAAGGCGGGCATCTACTCGGATGCGGGTACGAATACCTGTGGCTCCATGGGCGATAACGACGAGCGTGGCATAGGGTCGGGCCTCTATGGGCATGAGCAGATAGACCTGGATCTCTATCTCAAGGAGTGGGGATTCGACTTCATCAAGATAGACTTCTGCGGTGGCAACGAGCTGGGCTTGGATGAGGAAACGCAATATACCAACATCGTGAATGCCATTCATCGCACGGGGCGCGACGATGTGTCTATCAACATCTGTCGCTGGGCGTATCCTGGCATCTGGGCAGAGAAGGTGGCACGCTCTTGGCGCATGAGCGGCGATATTCAGGACGATTGGGGCAGCGTGAAGCGCATCATCGGAGAGAGTCTCTACCTCTCGGCCTTTGCAGGCAACGGACACTACAACGACATGGATATGCTGGAGATAGGGCGCAGCCTCACGCCTTCGGAGGAGGAGGTGCACTTCGGCATCTGGTGCATCATGAGTTCGCCGCTGCTGATAGGGTGCGACATGACCAATATCCGCCCTTCTTCCCTCGAACTGATGAAGAACAAGGAGCTGATAGCGCTGGATCAGGACCCTCTGGGACTGCAGGCGTACGTGGCTCAGCGCTTTGGCGACTGCTACGTGTTCGTGAAGGACATCGAGGAGCTGCATGGCAAGGCACGTGCCGTGGCATTCTATAATCCTACGGAGGAGCCTTTCACCTTCAACATCGACCTGAAGACGCTGGAACTAGGTGGCAACGTAAAGATGCGCGACTTGGTGCATCATGCCGATTTGGGCGATTTCAACGGTACTTTTAACTATACGGTGCAGCCTCATGGGGCGCTCATCGTCAGGGCAGAGGGTGCTCAGCGCTTGGAGGCTGATACCTATGAAGCTGAGTGGGCTTACTTGCCATTCTACAACGAACTGGGTACGCGTCGACGCATGATCAACTTCACGCCTGAGGAGCAGGCATCTGGCGGCATGGTGGTTTCGAACATCGGAGGCCAGGAGGGGAATGACATCATCTGGCGCGATGTGTACAGCGAGGCTGGTGGCGACTATGAGATGACCATCTACTACACAGCCAAGAACCTGCGCACTGCCAAGACACGCAGTCTGGTGGTGAGCGTGAACGGGGAGGCATTGCCAATAATCAATGATCTCACAGGGGACAACTTGCAAAGCCTCAAGGTGAACGTGCACCTAAATCCTGGCTTCAACATCGTTAGCATGAGCAATCCTTACTTCTGGGCACCAGATATTGATAGGTTTACGATTAAAATTAAAAATTGAGAATTGAGAATTGAGAATTGAACATTGAGCATTGAACATTATGAAACGAATTATATTTTTTGTGTGCTTGGCGCTTGCTACTATGATGGCGCAAGCGAAGGTGACCCTGCCTCATATTTTGGGTGACCACATGATTCTACAACAGAATACGGATGCACGCCTGTGGGGTAAGGCTGCCCCTAACGCCACTGTCAAGGTGACGGTGTCTTGGAGTTCGACAGTCAGTACGGCAAAGGCTGATGCACAGGGCAATTGGAAGACAACCGTACACACGCCAAAGGCGAGCTTCGACGAACTGAGCATCACCTTCGATGATGGGGAGAAGCTTACTCTCAACGGCATCCTTTCTGGGGAAGTATGGGTAGCTGCAGGGCAGAGCAACATGGAGATGACGGTGAAAGGATATAATATGTGTCCTGTGGAGGGCTACAACGACGTGGTGGCAGATGCGATAAACAATCGGGGCATTCACCATGTGAAAATCCCAAGCGTAATTCGCCAAAAACCTCAGGATGACGCTGATTGTCATTGGGAGGTAGTGGACAACAAGACAGTGCAGAATACCAGCGCCACGGGCTATTTCTTCGCACACATGGTCAATCGTACCTTGGACATCCCTGTGGGCATCATCGAGGCAAACAAGGGTGGCAGTCGCGTGGAAGGCTGGCTGAATGAGGAGAATCTGAAACGCTATACAGACGAACCTCTCGACTCTGTGGAAATACGCCAAAAATATCGTACGGACATGCACTATCCGATGATGTGGTACAATGGCACGATACACCCTGTGCTGAACTACACCGTGGGGGGCATCATCTTCTATCAGGGTTGTTCGAATGTAGGCGATCCTGGCAATCGCTACAGCGAACGTCTGGCATTGATGGTGAAGCAATGGCGTGAGGAGTTCGCTTGCGGAGAGATTCCGTTCTACTTCGTGCAGATAGCGCCATTCAACTTCTCAGAGCCTCAGAAGGACGAGAATGCACGCCTGCAGGAACAGCAGTTCCGCGCGCTGAGCCTCATCCCAAACAGCGGATTGGTATGTACCAACGATGCCGTTTATCTTTACGAGATCGCCCAGATCCACCCTACGCAGAAACGGAAGGTGGGTGAGCGTCTGGCTTACCTGGCACTCTCGAAGACCTATGGCGTGGAGGGCTTCATCTGCGAGAGTCCTTCGTTCTCCAGCGTAGATTTCAAAGACGACAAGGCCTATGTGATTCTCGACAATGTCTTTGGTGGCCTGAATCGTGCAGATGGCATGGTGGGCTTTGAGTTGGCAGGTGAAGACCGTGTGTTCTATCCTGCTGAGGGCACCCTACCGCTTTATGGTCCTGGCAATCGCATCACCCTTACCTCTCCACAGGTGCCTCATCCTGTGGCTGTGCGCTATTGCTTCCGCAATTTCCAATTGGGCAATGTGGCCAATATGGGTGGTTTGCCTTTGTTCCCCTTCCGCAGTGACGATTGGGAATAAATGTAGTTATGATATTATTCAATCCTGAGATGGAGGGCAGAGCAGTTTTGACAATTCCTCTACAGAATTGGCTATCTGCCAACGGCTTTCCAACCGACTGCCGTCGAAGCGATACAGGGCTTGTTCATAGAAAGGGGCACGATTCTCCAAAGCAGTAATAATAAAGGCGCGCAGCTCCTCGTCGGTTTTATCCTTCAGGAGCGGGCGCTTTGCCTTGGCTATCTTCAGTCTGCGAAAGAGCACATCGACGGAGACATCCAGATAGACCGTTTGTCCCTGGGTGTTCATATACGCCATATTGTCGAAGAAGCAAGGAGTACCTCCACCAACGGAGATTACCACATTGTCAAATTCTCCCACTTCGTGCAGCATCATTTGCTCCAACTGGCGAAAGCCTTCTTCTCCACGCTCAGCGAAAATCTGCCCCACGCTCTTGTGGTATCTACCCTCGATGTACCAATCCAAATCGATAAAGTCCAGCCCCATCGCCTTGGCATATGCCCTGCCGAGGGTAGTCTTACCAGCCCCCATATAACCCAAAAGGAATATTCTTGTCATAACGGGCACAAAGTTAAGGAATAAATGTGTAACTTCGCAAGCGAAATGGCAAAGAAACAGAAATATTATGTAGTTTGGAGTGGTGCCACACCTGGCATCTACACCTCTTGGGAAGATTGTCAAGCGCAGGTAAAGGGCGTGGAAGGATCCGTCTATAAGAGCTTCAAGACAAAGGAGGAAGCCGAGCAGGCCTATGCCTCAGACCCAGCCGACTACATCACTCACAAACATGCCAATACGTCTACAAGTCCACATTCCAAAAAAGATCCAGAGGAACTGCCCACCTACCCTGAAGACGTTGAGGTGAACAGTCTGGCCGTGGATGCTGCTTGCAGTGGTAATCCTGGCATGATGGAATATCGTGGAGTGTATGTCGGTAACAATCAACAAATCTTCCATTTCGGTCCTGTATTTGGAACCAACAATATCGGGGAGTTTCTGGCTATCGTTCATGGATTGGCCCTTATCAAGCAGAAAGGTTGGGATTTGCCTATCTATAGCGACAGTCGCAATGCCATGCTATGGGTAAAGGCAAAGAAATGTAACACGAAACTGGAACGAAATGCACGCACAGAACCGCTTTTCCAACTGATAGAGCGGGCAGAAAAATGGTTGCGTGAGAATACCTACACCACTCCTATCATGAAGTGGCAGACGGATAAATGGGGAGAGATTCCTGCAGATTTCGGAAGGAAATAACCTTTCAGTTTCCTTTTACCACCGTCACATCAAAATATTTAGGGCGATTGGTGATATATACCTCATAGTCCTTGCCCTGCCAATGCACGTCATATATGTCTATTCGATAGCCGTCTTCATCGGGCATCTCACCACTATAGTAGTGGCGCAACTCCTCTTTGAGCGTTCTTACAGCATTAGCAAGGCTATTCAAGTTCAGTGACACGATACATTTCACCTCATCCGTGTCGCACAGATACATGTTCTGTCCCAACATGTAAGAAGGAAGTTCCTCCTGTGTGTTGCTATACCTGTGATACCCCCACATGGGCGTCAGAGCAGTGTACCCATAATCTTGCAGCACAGCAGCCTGCCTGTCTTCATCCATTTGTAGCAAGGTGCGAAGGTTTTTCCAGGAAGGTAATACTAGATGCACTCCCTCAGTTTCGGGTAGTGTTTCCAGTGTCTGCCCTTGCATGGCCACACAGCAAAGCAATCCTAAATATAGCAGTAATTGTTTCATCAATCTACGAATCTGAACAGCCTTATGCTAGCGACTGCATGTCGTTCAGTCGCTTGTAATAGCCATTCAGCTGCAGCAGTTCCTCATGCTTGCCCCGCTCTACGATCTTACCCTCATGCAGCACATAGATTTCATCCGCATTGCGGATGGTGCTCAGACGATGGGCGATAGCGATAGTCGTACGCGTCTTCATCAGGCGTTCCAACGCCTCCTGTACCAATCGCTCACTTTCTGTATCTAGCGCAGAGGTAGCCTCATCAAGTATTAGGATAGGAGGATTTTTCAAGATGGCACGGGCGATACTGATGCGTTGGCGCTGACCACCTGAAAGTTTGCCACCTCGATCACCGATATTCGTGTCATACCCCTGCTCCGTAGCCATGATGAAGTCGTGTGCATTAGCTATTTTGGCAGCCTCTACCACCTGCTCCATCGTGGCATTCTCCACACCGAAAGCGATGTTATTGAAGAACGTGTCGTTGAAGAGTATCGCCTCTTGGTTCACGTTGCCTATCATTCCACGGAGGTTGTGCAGCGTCACATCCTTCACATTTATCCCATCTATCAGGATCTCACCCTCATCTGTGTCGTGGTAGCGTGGCAGCAAGTCCACTAAGGTCGATTTGCCCGATCCGCTCTGTCCCACTAGAGCGATAGTCTTACCGCGTGGAATTTCCAGATCAATGTGGCTCAGCACCTCACGCTGTCCGTCGTAACTGAAACTCACATCCTTATATACGATGCAGTCGTTCAGTCCCTCCAGATGCTTTGGCTGTGCAGGTTCCTTGATAGGGTTCTCTGCCAACAATATCTTATCGATACGCTCCATACTTGCCAGACCTTTCGGGATGTTGTAACTAGCCTTTGAGAAGTTCTTCAAAGGATCTATCACACTATAGAGTATCACCATGTAGAAGATGAATGTTGGGGCATCGATGCTCGACTTATCTCCTAATATGAGATAACCTCCAAACCACAAAACTATGACGATAAGCAGGGTACCTAAGAATTCACTCATAGGATGTGCTAAAGCCTGACGCACAGCCACTTTATTGTTGGCGCGGCGTACATCATCGGTGATTTTCTTATAGCGATTCACCATCTTCTCCTCTGCGATAAACGCCTTGATAATGCGCAATCCGCCCAAGGTTTCTTCCAATTGTGCCATGCTGTCACTCCAGAGGTTCTGAGCATAAAGCGACTGTCTGCGCAGTTTCTTGCCAATCTTTCCCATAAGCCACGCCATGCCTGGAAGTACTAAGATGGTAAAGAGTGTGAGTTGCCAACTGGTGATAATAAGTGCCGCCAGATAGAACGTGATGAGGATGGGGTTCTTCACCAACATGTCCAAACTGCTCGTTATGCTGGTCTCTATCTCGTTCACATCGCCACTCATGCGGGCAATGATATCCCCCTTTCGTTCTTCAGAGAAGAAAGCCAATGGCAAGCGAGTGACTTTCTCATACAGCTTCACACGGATATCGCGTACCACCCCTGTGCGCAGAGGCACCATCACAGCTGTAGATCCAAAGTAGCAGAGGGTCTTCAGCAGCGTCATCACTGCCAGGAAAAGTCCTAAGAACAGCAGCGTGGTAGAAGCTCCATAAGCCTCGATGAGTTGCGTGGTATAGTAGTAGAAGTTATTTACCGCCACATCCTTAATGCCAGCGCTTCCCCACTCCATGTAGTTGTAAGTCACATCGTTGGCACCCGTCTTGAACAGAATGTTCAACATCGGGATAATCAACGTGAAGGAGAATATATTGAACACGGCCGACAGGATGTTGAGCACCACTGCCCAGCACACATATTTCTTATATGGGGCGATAAATCGCCTCAGCACTGCGATAAAATCTCTCATTACAACTATACTATTGCGTTAACGCTTCGACAAAGGTAATGATTATTTCCTAAGATTGATAACATTCCCCCACTTTTCAGTGTTATTGTTTGGAAACGAGCAGACCTATTACCTGCTAAGGATTTCTGTAAACAGAGGTGCTACTGTGGTTATAAAACATTGAAGCACCATAACAGAGCGCTCTCTGCACGGTGCTTCCCACTTGACTTAGAATCTCGCAAACTCAGTCAAAAAATTTTATTTCTTGCACACAGAAAAAGTTTTTCTACGCATAGCAACAATATGCTCACAACTATGAGCATTTATGTTCACCGTAGAGAACATTTCTGGCTTGGTTACGGCAAACTCCCCCGTTGGTTACGGCAACGAGGCAGTTTGCTTACGGGTAACCCTTATACTCCTCTATCTTAGAGGAGAGTTCAAATAGTTTCTTTATTTCTATTTTAAAAGCAAGCGGGGGCTTCACAGCAGCCGCTTGCAGCGCATTCATAACATCGTTGTCTTGATGTTGTTTTATTTCTTTGCTTTCTTAATTTATGTCATTTTTTCATTTTAAGAAATAAATGATAACCCATGATTGCTTGTCTAACTTGTTCGTTTATCACGAGTGATTCATCTGATAAGCATAATATTTTGCTGACGGATTAGAATATGCTGTTTCACTACCATTTAATACTGCAGAATACTGAGTTCCATCAACAGTTACAAGCAAATAGTCTCCTGAATCAATACGACCATTTCCATCTGAGTCATGCAAAGTATAGCTTGGATATGAAGTAGAAGTATAATAATTTCCATTCTTTGTACTAGTACCAGGTAAATTATAATAACTTCCACTTTGTGTAACTCCAAATATCTCATGAATATAAGTTATATTTGTTGGAGCAGGAACAAGGCAACTATGAGCATCGTCAGCAGCCACGACTAATCCCGCAGGTGTTACATCCCTCATCTTCCATGACCATGTATATCCAGGCTCAGATACATCGATAATTACTACAGTTTGCGTACAACCAGCACAATATTCATTTGGCTCAAATACCTGCACCTGGACATCAGGGCAAATCCAATTTTCTTTCATTGTTCTCATAATCATTTTATTTAATTTGTTATTACTTAATTTCTTTCAAAAGTCCCATAGAGGCAAAGCGAGCCACATATTCGCGAAGTTGGAAGTCAAGCAGTTGATGCTCGTCATTAAACTGCTCCTTGGCAGCATCGAGTACCTCACGAAGGGCACGAGGTTCGTGGAACTGTTCCCAAATATAATGGCCCGTGCGATTGAGCGACACCATACCATTGAGTATCTGCGCCATCCCACCCGTAGGCACCGCCATGTACTCATCCGCCACTTGGGTAATCACAAAGTCAGGATTGGACTGATAGATACGCGCAGCTTCCTGCTCCTTGCAGCGCTGCAACACCTCTGCCAACTCCGCTTCATTTAGTGTAGCAAGATCCTCTACCTTGATTCCAGGAACCAAAGGGACGAAGTGACTTATCGGCTTA
>JAEEGJ010006402.1_pt1 | contig 35362 bp, 34 predicted proteins | sample 8958761 | NCBI WGS metagenome assembly JAEEGJ01 (sample SAMN16246546, study PRJNA631951) | gut metagenome | biome: gut microbiome; feature: rumen; material: RS-attached | host: Bos | place: Iran: Karaj | collected 2018-10
ATCAACATGTCATTTTCCGTCCTTTCATCATAACAACGCACGAACACCGAAAAATATTGCATCCGTTTTTTATCATACCATTTTTCTCATTCTGATAAAAGCGGTCTTTTTATTGTACTGGTTTTTACCTGTACAGACAAGTTCATTTATCGGATCCACTGAAGGAACCTGGTTTCGGCACGGTCAGTCGGCTCCATTCAGCATGAAAAAACATTGTAAACACTGCTGCCTTCGGCTATAATGTATATGGAGATTTTCGGAGGTATACAGCATACCGGGATGCTTTCCGGCGGCATACGGGAGCCGGACGAGCGCTGCGAAAAATCCGCCGAAAGTATTACGGCTGTTTCCTTGCGGAAATACGGAAAAACTGGTATAATACTATACAAATCAAATAAAGGAGAACCACATATGGCAGTTAATCGTTTTGTTTTGAACGGCATTTCCTATCACGGACACGGCGCGATCAATGAGATTCCGGGCATCGTTGCATCCCGTGGGCTCAAGAAAGCGTTTGTGGCGTCCGATCCTGACCTCGTTCGCTTCGGCGTGACCAAACGCGTCACCGACCTTCTGGAGCAGAACGGAATCGCGTTCGAGCTCTATTCCGACATCAAGCCGAATCCCACGATCGAAAACGTGCAGCACGGCGTCGACGCGTACCGCGCTTCCGGCGCAGACTTCATGATCACGATCGGCGGCGGCTCCTCGATGGACACCGGAAAGGGCATCGGCATCATCGTCAACAATCCCGAATTCTATGACGTCCGCTCGCTCGAAGGCGTTGCGCCGACCAGACACCGCACGGTCTTCACGATCGCGGTTCCGACTACCGGCGGTACGGGCGCGGAATCCACGATCAACTACGTCATTACCGACGTCGAAAAAAAGCGCAAGTTCGTCTGCGTCGACCCGAACGACATTCCCGACGTCGCGGTCGTCGATCCGGATATGATGGCATCGATGCCTAAGGGACTGACTGCATCCACCGGTATGGACGCGCTGACCCATGCGATCGAGGGCTACACCACCGCTGCCGCGTGGGAGCTTTCCGACTGTCTGAACCTCGAAGCGATCCAGCTGATCGCGAAGAACCTCCGCAAGGCGGTTCAGAACGATCCGGACGGACGCGAGGGCATGGCGCTTGCGCAGTACGTTACGGCAATGGCGTATTCGAACGTCGGACTCGGCATCGCCCACTCGATGGCGCATACGCTCGGCGCGGTCTATGACACGCCGCACGGCGTCGCCTGCGCAATGATGCTGCCGATCGTTATGGAGTTCAATCAGGAAGCAACCGGAGAAAAGTTCAAGGCGATCGCGGAAGCGTTCGGCGTGAACACCGAGGGGATGGATCAGCCGACCTATCGTAAAGCGGCGATCGACGCGGTCCGTCAGCTTTCCGTTGACGTCGGCATCCCGACGAAGCTTGAAAAGCTCAGGGAAGAGGATCTCCCCTTCCTGTGCAAATCCGCGGCGGCGGACGCCTGCGCACCGGGAAATCCGCGTCCCGCAACGCTTGCCGAGTTCGAAGCGATGTTCCGCAAGCTGATGTAATATCGTTCTGATACACAAAAAGTCCGCCGTACGGCGGACTTTTTTATATGCTGTTCAGGATCCGATCCGGAAAAGATCGCGGCGGAGAATATCGCTCTCCGCATTTACCCCGCCTTTATGTTTCTGTTCAGCGAGATATAAACGGCGGAATCTCCTCCGGTATGCTGCCGTCGCGAAGCATTGAGAATTCACCCATCGGATAGTTTTTCAGGTTTTCCAGAATCCTCCTGTCATCCGCCTTGCCCAGCAGATCCTCTCTGTCCCGCAGCACGACGTTTTCGGCCTGATGCTTGGACGGTCCGCCAACGCATCCGCCGTTGCAAATCATTCCTTCCACGAAATCGACGTTCAGTTTTCCCACTTTCAGCAGCGTCATGGCTTTTTTACACTCCTCGCCGCCGGCGCAGGTCATGAGACGGATGTCGGAAGTGTCCTCGCCCAGTTCTTTCATGACTTCCATGACGGCGCCGGCTACGCCGCCGCTGCTTGCGAACCGTTTGCCGAACACGGACGATTCCTGATAGCTTTCTTCAACCGGTTCTATCGCAACGCCTTTTGCGTCCAGCATGGCCACAATCTCTCCGTAGGTCATTGCGTAATCGGGCGTGTCTTTGATCAGCTCGTTCACGGTTTCTCCCTTTTTTGCAATGCACGGACCGATGAATACGGTAATGCAGTCCGGATCAAGGTGTTTGAGATACCGGGACACCGCCACCATCGGAGAAACCGTGGAGGACTTGTTTTTCTCATACAGAGCCGGGTAATGATGCCGCAGCATCGAAATGAACGCCGGACAGCACGAAGTGGTCATGATTCGTCCTTCCTTCCGCGCTTCGATCCATTCCAGCGCCTCATAAGCGGCAGTCATATCCCCGCCCAGACCGACTTCCACCATATCCGCAAACCCGGCTTTTTTCAAAGCGCTGCGGATCGCGGCCATACCGATGTCCTTGCCGAACTGACCTTCCGAAGCCGGGGCGCACATCGCGATGACGCGCTTGCCTTCACGGATGGCGCGAATGATGTCCGCGGCAAAGATTTTGGAACCGATCGCGCCGAAAGGGCAGTTGTGGATGCAGTGCCCGCAGTGGATGCACTTGCTTTCGTCGATCCGGCAGATACCCGCTTCATCGTAAGATATGGCCCCCACGGGGCACGCCTTCTTGCAGGGACGCTCCTGATGGATGATAGCGCCGTACGGGCAGGCTTTGGCGCACAGACCGCAGGACTTGCACTTGTTCAGATCGATGCGCATCTTGGTATCGCCGGCGGAAATTGCACCGAATCGGCAGGAGTTGAGACACGCCTTGCCCAGGCAAAAGCGGCAGATATCCGTGACGAAATAATCCTGAATGGGGCAGTCGTCGCAGGCGGACGGGATGACGGCTACCACGTTCCTGGTGGGCGAACACGCTTCCGGACTCAGTCCCTCTGCCAGACGGATACGCCCGCGAACGATCTCCCGCTCCTTATAGATGCAGCAGCGATACTGAGGCTTTGGTCCGGGACTGACCTCATAGACAATCTTTTCGGTCTCTTCCGGATTTAACCGGCCTTCCCATGCCAGACGGCATACTTCGCGCAGAATGAAATGTTTTAATTCTACGATTCCTTTGTCGTTTGTAATCATTTGCTTTCTCGTCTTTCGGTTATTTGCTGATGGGTGCAGCAGAAATGTTTTTCTGATCTTATCTTACTAGTCACGGTCGATCTTGTCAATTCACAAAGACGGATTCAAACGCTGTTTTTAAACGGAAACCGCACCGGAAAGTGTGAAACGGGTCGCACCGGATCACCCCGCAAGCCGGTTTGTCCGGATGAGAAATCAAACTGGCATGCTGCAGGATCGTATCAGTTAACCGGATAAAAAGGCAAAGAATGATTGCAGCCTGCATGCCGGATGTGATAAAATAAATTATAAGCGAGTCTTTTTTGCGAGGGGGGAAGCAAATGTCAAGCTGTCTGATGCTGAAAAAATCCAACTGTAAGAATTGTTACAAGTGCATTCGTCACTGTCCGGTCAAATCCATCCGCTTTTCGGGCAATCAGGCGCACATCATCGGGGATGAATGTATCCTGTGCGGACACTGTTTTGTTGTCTGTCCGCAGAACGCCAAGCAGATTGCAAGCAGCGTCGAAAAGGTGCGCGTACTGATTCAGAGCGGCGACCCGGTTGTGGTGAGTCTGGCTCCGTCGTTTATCGCAAACTATGAAGGCGCAGGCATCGAATCCGTACGCTGCGCACTGAAAAAACTCGGCTTTTACGATGCGGAGGAAACCGCGATCGGCGCAACGATCGTCAAGCGCGAGTATGACCGTCTTTTGAGCGAAGAGGGACGCGATGTGGTCATTTCTTCGTGTTGTCATTCGATCAACCTGCTGATTCAGAAATACTTCCCGTCGCTGCTGCCTTATCTTGCCGACGTGCTCTCACCGATGCAGGCGCACTGCCGGGACATAAAGCGGAGGATTCCGAATGCCAAGACCGTCTTCATCGGACCGTGTGTCGCCAAGAAAGACGAGGCGGAGCTTTATGCGGGTATCGTCGATGCGGTGATGACCTTTGAGGAACTGACCGAATGGCTGGACGCGGAAGGCATCTCCATCGAACACGAAGAAGATTCGAACGACGAAAGCCGCGCGCGCTTCTTCCCGACCACCGGCGGTATTCTGAAGACAATGGTGCGCGCGCGCAGGGATTACAGCTATCTTGCCCTTGACGGCGTTGAGAACTGCATCGCGGCGCTGAAGGACATTGAAAACGGCAAGATTCACCGCTGCTTTATCGAAATGTCGGCGTGCGCAGGCAGCTGCATCGGCGGACCTGTCATGGAAAAATACCACAGCCGCAGCCCGATCAGCGATTACGTCGCTGTCAGCGACTACGCGGGCAGCAAAGACTTCAACGTGGAACAGCCCGATTCGATTTCGATCCGCAAGAGCTTTTCGCCGATCGACCGGCACGAGACAAAGCCGTCCGAGTCCGAGATCCGCGCCGTGCTGCGGGAAATGGGCAAGTACAGTCCGGCGCAGGAACTGAACTGCGGTTCGTGCGGATACAATTCCTGCCGTGAAAAAGCGATTGCCGTCTGTCAGGGCAAGGCGGAGATTTCGATGTGCCTGCCGTTTTTGAAGGACAAGGCGGAAAGCTTCTCCGATACGATCGTCAAGAACTCGCCGATCGCGCTTGTCGTCATCAATGATCAGTTTGAGGTGCAGCAGATCAACAATGCCGCGCTGAAACTGATGAATCTGCGCTCGGCGGATGACGTGCTCGGCGATCAGGTCGTGCGCATCCTCGATCCGCTTCCGTTCATGACCGTGCAGAGCACGGGGCGCAGCGTGGTCAATCAGCACGTATACCTTGCCGAATACAGGCGTTATGTGGAGCAGATCATTGTGCAGGATCGCGAAAGCCGTATGATGGTCTGTTCGATGCGCGACATCACGAACGAGGAAACCGAGCGTGAAAAGAAAGAGAAGATTACGCAGCAAACGGTAGAGGTCGCAGACAAGGTCGTTGAAAAGCAGATGCGCATCGTGCAGGAGATCGCATCGCTGCTCGGCGAGACCGCCGCGGAAACAAAGATCGCGCTTGCAAAGCTGAAGGAGTCGATCGCCGATGAATGATCTTTGCGCCGATATCGGCTATAAAAGCATCCTGCACGCGGGCGAACAGCTCTGCGGCGACCATGTGGACATCGCATCGGACGACAATTCCACAGTCATCGTGCTGGCCGACGGGCTCGGCAGCGGCGTCAAGGCAAGCATTCTCTCGACCCTGACTTCGAAAATCATTTCCACGATGATGGCGGAAGGACTCTCGGTCGAGGACTGTGTCCGTACGATCGCGGCGACCCTTCCGGTCGATTCAAAGCACGGCGTCGCATATTCGACATTCACGATCGTACATCTGATGAACAACACCTACGCCGACGTGATCCAGTACGACAACCCGCAGCTGATCCTTTTGCGCAACGGGCAGAACTACGACTACCCGACGCAGGAAATGATCGTCGGGGATAAAAAGATCCTGCGCTCGCGCATCCGTCTCGAGGAAGGAGATCTGTTCATTGCCATGTCCGACGGCTGCCCGCACGCAAGCGCCGAGGAAGCGTACAACATGGACTGGACGCGCGACGATATTATCCGGTTTATGGAGACAATCTCGCTTGCGGGATACAATGCAAAGACGCTGTCGACGATGCTCATCGATGAATGCTGGAGTCTCTACGCCGGCGAACCGCGCGACGATGCGACCGCCTGCGTGATTGCGATCCGTAAGCGGGAGCCGATGAACATCCTGTTCGGACCGCCGAGCGATCCGGACGACGCCGAACGCATGATGAACCTGTTCTTCTCAAAGGAAGGCAAACACATCATCTGCGGCGGCACGACGGCATCGATTGCTGCAAAACACCTCCGGGTACCGCTGCGCACAGGCTCCGGGGAGATGGTCGGGGGTATCCCGCCGACGTCCGAGCTCGAAGGCGTCGATCTCGTTACCGAGGGTGTAATCACGATGAGCCGGGTGGTTGAGTACGCGCACGACTTTATCGGCGAAAACGCGCAGTACGAGACGTGGAGTTATGGGCGTGACGGCGCTTCGATGATCTGCCGCCTGCTGTTCGAGGAAGCGACAGACATCAATTTCTACGTCGGACGGGCGGTCAATCCTGCACATCAGGACCCGAACCTGCCGATCAATTTCCACATCAAAATGCGTCTTGTCGACGAGTTGTCCGAGGCGCTTCGCACAATGGGCAAGCGCGTTAAAATCAGTTACTTTTGATTGGTGTGTCGGATTACAGCAAAAACGCTCCCAAATCGGGAGCGTTTTTCAGTGTTCCTGTCGGTTTTTCGTGCCTGCCGCTTACGGTACGGCGACCGTCAGCGGATCGCTGTATTCGCCGTAGATGTTTGTTTCGACTTGCATCAGCAAGAGCGTCGTCACGTACGCGCGGACGCGGCATCCGACGACGCAGTCGGTCGACGTGCTGCGCATCAACGAGTTCGTAAACGGCGCGGAGCACGGACTGTTCCGTTCCAATGAACATGCGGAGTTTGAAAACGAAATCGCCGCGCAGATCGACGCGGAACGGTTTCTGCAGACGCTGTCCGAAACGGATCAGAAGATCCTTGCGCTGCGGCTGACGGGCAGAAAAATGCACCCGCGGGGTGCGGGTGTTCTATTATATTATAGTTTTGCTCGTTATGATATAGATGTCACAACAGTTTTTCGATTTCTTTCAGGAACACATCAAAGCGATTTGGTGAGAACACCTTTGTACCAAACTGCTTTTCTAAACGTGTTCTCTGGATCAAATCAGCAAATGCGTTAGTCATCCAATGTGAAATCATACCAATATGTTAAATCACTTCTTTTAAAGTCCATAATTAAGTACCAAACCATTTAAACGCCCTGCGAAACCCCGCCTGCTCTGCCTCTTTCACCGTCATTGCATAGAATTCCCCTCGTTTTGAAATGACAGTTGCATCATACTGTTGATCAAACGGCAAATGATAAATGCACGTCTCGCCCAATTCATCATGGCCGATATTACATTTTATTCTGGGATAGTTGCCTAACTCAACGTTTTCATAGTATTCAATCGCTAATCTATCTGCAAATTTCTTTGCATTGTCAGACAGCTTTGTATTTGTAATCAATACGCCGGTTACGTTTTTTCCCTCTATCTCATTCTCAATGCAATAACTCGTAACTGTCCCAAATAACTGATTGACGTGATTCTCATGAATCTGCTTCTGCTGACTCCAATACTTGCATTGAATGATTAGCGTTTTGCCATCTTTCTTTGCAATTATATCTCTGCCGAGGTCCTCCAACCCCATGCGCGACCCGTAATTATCAACCATATACCCCTTTTCTCGATATATATAGCCGATAAACTCTTCATAGTCTCTACCGATCTGCCAATTTGTTTTTTGTCTGGACTGGACGTAACGATCCAATGCAAGTTGATTCCTTTCTGTTACGGATAGTCTTTCCCATTCTTCTTTTGACAAATAGTCTCTTGCATTGTCGCGCTCTTCAGACAGATTTTCATCTGCCAACTTTGGTAATTCAGAATAATCATATTCAACAACATCTTTCAAAGAAGGAAATAACGTAAGCAAATATGCCAATTGATACTCTGCAATTTTCGCTTGATATATCTTTTCCTGCGCTTCCTTACGTATTAGGCGAATTGAAGCGACTTTCTTTTCCCTCTCGACGCTGTGTCCCCAATCTAGTTTTCTTGCCAATTTTTCTATGTCTCTCGTTTCAAACTCCGATATAAGCCCTGCCATATAGGGGAATAATGTAAGATTTGATTTTGCTTTGTCATAGAACTGGTGATATATTGTTAGTTGATCTGTCAGAGTATTCTTTTCCTGATGATTATTCTTGATTTCTTCTTTCAATTGAGTTATTTCTTTTCCTGCTTCTGTTAAACGAATTTGATAATCGTGTGCAGTATTCTCTGCTATTCTCTTTTCTTTGTTCATCTTTTCTTTATAGTGTATAAATGCTAGAACAATAAAAAACAAAATAATAGCTAGAATAATTGTTGATCCGATAAAGAACACTTCAGTTTTCATAAGCTAACTCCATCGTTTTTTTAGATTATACCGTAAACTAATATATTGCGCAACAAGCCATGCAGCAAACAACTATATCAATCTCATAGATATCTATTTTCAGAGAATCAGGCGGCGATCCGATACGGCGTCTTTTCTGATTGCACAATCAGAGGAAAAGACGCCGGCGACGCGCGGACGCGAAGCGACCGCGCGTATACGAACGGACGCTTCGCGCCCGTGAGAATCGATGATCAGCCGCGGCGATCCGTTACGGAGATTCTTCTGATTGCTTAGACAGCGGAAGAATCTCCGGCGACGCGCGGACGCGAAGCGACCGCGCGTATACGAACGGACGCTTCGCGCCCGTTCTCGCTGCCCCGGCGCGACAAAAAAACAGCCCCCATGAAGGGGGCTGATTTTTTGGTAGCGGCGAGGGATGTGCTGGAGTATGCAAAGATTCACCTTCCGATCCTGCTCGGAACGCATACTTCCGTCCGGCGAAAGCAGCCCCCGCGCGAAGTCCATCGGATTCATTGAAGGAGGTATCGAAATGAACGTCACTTATACCACGGTCGGCAGCATTCAGATCCCGAATCTGATCCTCGATCCCGCGCCCGACGCCCCCATCGGCAAGTACGGCAGGATGCGGAAGCGTTTCCTGGAGCAGCGGCACGACGGCACGCTGACCGCCCTCGTCCTCTCCGGCAAACTGACCGATCATCTTCTGGAGATCGACCGCACAGCAAGGGAGCAGATCGAAGCCACGGTTTCTAAAATGACACCTTTGGAAGGCGTCACCGAGCGTCTGAAAGCCGAAAACCAGATGGAATGGCTCCGCCGCATGAACAGCCTCCACGCCCGCGCGGAGGAGATCGTGATCCGGGAAGTGGTTTATGGCGAATAGCGAATATAAACAGTATTTAACCCCTTTTGTCCTATGAGTCAAAAGGGGTTAAACTTTATGCTCTATTTCAGCCGCGCGCAGCGCGAGCGGATCAGCTCTTTCAGCGCATCTTTCATGTTCTGCGGCAGGTAGGAATCGTCGCACAGGGAAAGGAAGTCGTCTTCGGCGGCGAGCACCTTTTTGATGATCTTTTCCGCTGCCGTTCTTCCGACGCCGCTCTGCTCCGCAAAATGCAGAAAATCGTTTCGGTGAAGATTCGCTTTCTTGCCGTTCATCGTCAGCGCAAGCTCCTCCCGATCCTCCGGCAGCACCAGATTGACCGGAAGCAGATCGTATGCCGAAGACAGAACGAATGCGCCGCTGCCCGGCGAGAGTTCGATCAGCGAGAAGTTCTTGAGATGCATATCCGAATTGCCCGTGACAAACGAAACGACCAGCCGCAGGAACAGTTCGGACAGATCCAGACCCGTCCGCACGGAATATCGGGAAACGATCTTCGCGCAGCGCTCATAGGAACCGCGATACTTATCTGCGGTCAATCTTTCATCCAGTTGGCAAAAGTCCTCCATCGCATACTTTTGCACGCGAACCCGCTGTTTGCCGGTGATCTTCCGATCGATGCGCTTTGTGATGTACGCAAACTGTCCGTTCATCCGAAGCTGCGCGTGCGGCACGGTCCTGACGCCTGCCTTTTCCGCAATTCGCATAACAAGATCTTCGGCTTCCGGCAGATTGCGGTACTCCGGCGTCTGCGGTTTCAAAATGTAGCCGGTCGGATAATTAACCAGCGTCAGGCGCGGCGCATCCTTCTGCTCCAGATGCAGCGACATCTTCCGCTGTACGCCGGGCACAGTCAGACCCTTAAACACCGATTCCGTCACATACGAGGCAAGCGCTTCTTCGCTTAAATCCAATGCGGGCAGCGTATCCGTTCCGAAGAATTTGCGGATGCAGCGCGTATGCCAGCCGCAATTGCTTTCTTCCGGCAAAATCGGTTTTCCGCAGCAATAGCACTTCATTGTTCCGCCTCCTCGATCCGCACCGCGCCGATGCAGTCCTTGCAGGCAACCAAAAGCAGCCCGAAGCGATCGTTCTGATCCAGCTTCCAGTTTTTGCTCACGATATGCAAAAGCCACCCCTCCGGAATCAGCCCGTCGAAGAACGGAAACAGGACGTTCGATTCATACGGCGCTTCCCGAAGCGGAAGGGTCAGAGAAATTGCCTGCGTGTCGGGCAAGGTCAGATACTCCGCGTCATACGCGAACCGATACCCGCTGTCCGTTTCCGAAAGGAACCCGGCAAAACAGTCTCGCACATAGACCGCCGCTTTTCGAAACGTGCTCATTCGTCATCCGCCTTTCCCGGCACCGCTTTCATGCCGAACATGGCAAGCGCCTGATTGACCTTGTCCATCCGTACCGTTTCTTTGCCTTGCTCCAGATCGCGGACAAAGCGCAGCCCGAGCCCTGCGCGCACGGCAAATTCCTCCTGCGTCAGTCCGGCTGCTTTTCTGTTTTCTTTGATAAATGCTCCGATGTTTTTCATGAGTCAATTTTATACCTCATCGGGTATATTGTCAATGCTTCTCTTTTATTTTATACCACATCGGGTATATTTTAATGGAAAATTGATATGATTATACCCGTTAAGGTATAATTTTCGCGTGAAATAAGAAACATAGCGAATACGCCTTGAGAAGAAACAAGACATTGCCCTGAGAAAACAGGACATTGAAGGCAGAAAACGGGACTTTGGCGCGAGAAAACACGACATTGAAGGCAGAAAACAAGACATTCATACGATAAAAGCCCGAAGCGCGCTTTCCGGGCTTTGGATAAACATTGCTTTTACCGTCTTGACGGCTTCACATTCTTATCGGGGCGAATGTCGCCATCGATGCTTCCATTCTCGTTTTCAAACTCCTTGATCGCATTGCGAACGAGCACGAGGATATGGCTGTTCACCGAACGGCCTTCATAATCTGCGATATAGGCGAGCTTTTTCAGCATTTCCTCCTCAATCCGGATCGACACACTCTTTACGGCCATGGTTCAATCTCCTTTCAAATGGCTGTATGGTGTGTTTATTTTATGTCTATGATGTGTTATAATATCCGAAATAGATATACCGTATATCTAAAGAATGTGAGGAAACGCATTTGATCGTTACATTTTGCGGGCATAGGGATGTTTTTGATTCGAAGGCAGTCGGCGCGTGGCTGAACGAGACCGTCGAGGAACTGATCCGCGAGGGCGCGGATTGCTTTTATCTCGGCGGGTACGGACAGTTCGACGCGCTCGCCGCGGCTGCCGTGCGAAAACAAAAAGAGCGGTATCTTGAGATCCGCTCTGTATTGGTGCTGCCGTATCTTGACAGGTCTTTCGCCGCCTCCGATTACGATGAAACGGTCTATCCACCGCTGGAAAACGTGCCGAAGCGCTACGCCATATCGCGCCGGAACGAATACATGATCGACCGATCCGACGTCGTGATCGCCTTTGTCACGCACAACTTCGGCGGTGCGTACAACTCGCTTTGCTATGCGCAGAGAAAGCAGAAGCGGATCATTCGGTACGATCGGTTATAATGCGATCTTTGCTTCATTCGCTAGATTGTTAAGGGAATTGGTCAAATCTACATACCGTATTCTTCCATCCAGTCTATGATGTCGTCGCTCTTTGCTTCCGGATGCGCTTTAATGTAATCGATCACCAGCTGTGCACCGTCTGCTCTGCATTTGACCAGATGGCATACACCGAATACAAAATCATAGTATGAATCGCTGACATTTTCCAGAAGGTTTTTCAACTCGTCCGCTGTTTCAGCTGGCGCTTCATCGTCTACGCATTCCATTTCTACGAAACTTGCAATAAAACCGAGAATATCGCTTTCCGTGCATCCGGGATTATCCTCGATGAAGTCTGCCGTCTCTTCTATTACGTCATCTTCATCGCACCATGTCATAAGAGAATTGACAAACGCTTCATCGTCCTTGATCGTAAACAGGAGATCTGCAAGACGCTGCTCCTGCGGCGTCAAGTCTTCGTTTGTTTTCTTTCCGTCGATCATATGATTCCCTTTCTCATGCAGCATATTGCGTCATAACATTTCGAATGTTTCCAATGCATCGATGATATCATCGCTCTTTGCGTCCGGGTGTTCCTTTATAAAATCAATCATCATTTGAACACCGTTGTCGACATTTCTGACATATCGACATATTCCTATCACAAAATCATAATATGAATCGCTGACATTCTTCAAAAGCTCCGTTAATTCTTCCATAGGTTCCATTTCTGTACCTCCTTAATCTTAATCTAATCGATCTTCTTCGGGAATGACCGCATACACAAATTCAACAAAGTCTTCTTCCGTAAAGTCCGAACGGGATTCGAGAAATTCTATCGCTTCGTCGATCACGCCGTACACTTCGCAACCGATGCAAAGAGCAAACGCCAGATCCTTATCAATTCGTCCTCGCACAAGTTCCACGAGGCGCTTTCTACTGTTATGGATGCTGCTTTCTTTTTCGTTCATCACTTAATACTGGATTTCATCGTTTGCCTTCTGCCTTTAATAAACACGTTTCACGAATTACTGTTTTTCTCGGCTTCGATCTGACATTCATATGTCATTTCAAGCACATAGTCGATGACGTCTTCCGATGTGGCGTCCGGCTCGTCTTCAAGGAATAAGATCAAATCCTCGACAAACGCATACTTGATCGCTGCAAAAACAATGAAAAGTATTTAGTCTTTATACTCCATTTTTTCTTTTGCAAGGTCAAGCAATCTATGTTCGCGTTCATTTAGCTTACGCATGGCATGGTGATCACCTTCAATAATAGTTGACGCCTTTAAGAAGACTTTTGTTCACATGTCAGCCGCAGGCATATCCTACCTCTGCTGCACAGGAGTCCGCGCAAATCTTCTTTTTGAATGCTTCCCGCACAAAATCAATGTCGTCTCTTATGCATTCCGCTGCTTCCTTTTCGGAATAGTGCCATGAGCTATATATCAGGCAAAGAACGATGTCTTCTTTGTATTCTTCAAAGCTTTTGTAATCTTTAAATACTTTGCAACCAACCACATATTGTATTGCTTCGGCTTCGCTTGCAAACTGCCTCATGATTTCTCCTCCATAATGCCGATATCCTTGCTTTTCTCCTTCTTGATTGTATTTTAGCATGATCAGATAGACAAATTTGGGATGGGTGAAATACTGTTTCAACTTGATTTACGGCGCTTTGAACGATATAATCACTTTATTAGAGGGACGAAGGGAGAAAATGTGATGGCAAATACGCTTTATTCTTTAGAGGGTTATGTAGCGGAACCGTTTACAAAGACGAAGTATGATTATGAGGACACGTTGCAACACATTGTCGAACAAAATCCGAATCTTTTGAAACTGCCTTCCGATCCGGAAGAATACAAGCTTTATCTTGTCAAGAGAGAACAGCCCATTCCTTGCCCGAACGGAAGCATGATATGGGCGGATGTCTTTTTGATTGATTCTCTTGCTGTTCCTGTGATTGTCGAAGTGAAACGCAGCTCCGACAGCCGAATTCATGCAGAAGTTATGACGCAAACGTTGAACTATGCGGCAAACCTGCGCAATGCAGATTTTGATGAAATCATTCAAAGCCTTCGAAGCAGCATTCAAAAAGCAGGAAAAGAGGATCCGCTCCCGCACGATAGTACGGAAGAAACAGATAGTTTTGCTTTGGATGAAACTTTTATCGACAGATTACGCGCTAACATTGAATCCGATGTTATGAAGCTGATCATCGTCGCCGATGAGATCCCTCAGACACTTGAAAACATCATTCGTTTTGTCGATCATGCCATGAAGGATATTTCTGTCTACGGCGTTGCTTTGACGCAATACACTGTCAACAATAAAAAAGTCATTACACGGTCATTTGTTGTGACCGAGCAAGTAGAGGAAAAGAAAAAGAAATCCACACCATCGGTTCGATGGACACAGGAACGCTTATTGAAAGAATTTAAAGAATGCGGTAATGATGGAGGATTAGACAATCTCAAGGTAATTCTGCCGCTTGCGGAAAAGTATCAATACAACGCGGTTTACGGAACCGGTAGTACTGTGCCCACTATCGTATTTAAGCAGAATGAACAACCGGTATTCTCATTGGAATTCGGATTAAATGAAAAAGATGCGGGTATCCTTTTCTTTTATCACAGCAGAATTCTTATGAACTATCCGGGTTTGTTTCAAAAAACAGACGATGTTGCAAACTACTTATATCAGCAAGGTTTTGAACAACAGAAGCTGCGCGTTGGAAAGAATTATACATCCTTTTATCTCCGCTTGATTCAAGAGCCGAACAATCGTCACGCAGTTGAGTCTCTATTATCGATGCTGCAGCAGAAGTAAAGCAATAGAATCCGAGAAACCGCCATGTAAAAGTGACGGTTTCTCAGATCACTCATGCCTGCGGATTATTATGTGTATTTCTGCCGGATTCGCTCGATTTGCGCAACGACCTCGTTCCGAATCTGCTGCGGTTCGAGAATCTGTACCCATTCTGCGTTCTGAATCAGCCATGCATTCAGACCCCAGCCGTCGCTTATAGTCACGTTCACGATTGCCTTCGTCTCGTTCAAGGAAAGAAGCTCATATTGTTCCCCGAATGCATCCTCAATGACCCACATACAATTGCGATCGACAGCCAGTTTGATGCGGCTAACATCTCCGGAAAAGTTGAACAGATTCCGGTTGATATAATCCCGCAGCTTCCAATCCGCGTTTTGCCCGAGGATTTCTTCTTTTGGCAGGATCGGTTCTTCGGAGATCTCTGCATTCTTGATTCTGTCAAGCCGATAATAGGACAGGGTCTGATACTTTTTGTGGCTGCCGATCAGGTAATACTTATCCTGCCGCCAGATCAGCGCGTATGGACTGACCGAATACCGCATTCCGTCGTAGCTGAGCTTCTTTTCCATGTTCTCATCGGTATACAGATATTGAAAAGAAATCATTCTTTTCCTGCGAATCGCCGTCAGGATCAGATCGATCGCATTCTTTGTCGTCGGGCTTCCGTTTTTCACGTCGGACAGGATCGGCGTTGCGCCTTTCAGTGTCTTCTGACCTTCTTTACTTGACAACGCGCAGAGCTTATCTGCAAGCTTTTTGCTGTTTTCTTCGGTCAGAAAACTCGCGCCGACAGCTGCGTCCATCAGCACTTTCAGCTCCCAGTCTTCGAACTCGCGTGCAGCAAGATAATACCCGCGCTTATTATCCACGTGCAGCAAAATCTCATGCCCACACTCCTGCAGCGCGGCGACGTCCCTTAAAATTGCTTTTCGCTCGGCTTCTATTCCATAAAGCATCAGCTTTTCCTTCAACTGGTGCGCTGTATACGGATGGTCTTCATCCGTTTCCCGAAAAATCTCAAGCATTCGCAAAAGACGAATTTTAGTAAGTTCCATGCCTGTCCCTCCAATCGCGCAGCGATATTCTCCTGACCGTTCCCAAAGACGGTATGGGTTCAACAGTATTGTAGCACATAACGCATATGCTGTCACGGTGTTTTGGATAGATAATAGCTATTGCGAGAAGTCTTCATTTCCCAAACGGAACGAATGTGGTACAATGAATGCAGCTCATATGGGAGGAATCAAATGTTTTACGGTTGGAAAACGGCGACGATCCGCGACGCGAACGGGCTGACGCCGCGGGATTACTATGACCGGTTGAAAAAGATCTGGTCGGCGGAGACCTGTGCGCCGCGCATGCGGGCCGATTGGAGCCCGGAGAACCCGACGCTCGGGCAATGCTCGATCACGGCGTTTCTGATGCAGGATATTTACGGCGGGAAGGTGCTCGGCGTGCCGCTCCCGGACGGCAATTACCATTGCTTCAACGTCGTCGGTGACTGCGTGTTCGATCTCACAAGCGAGCAGTTTCAAGGCGTTTCGCTCGACTATACAAACTGCCCCGAACAGCTCCGCGAAACCCACTTTGCGAAGGAAGAAAAGCGACTGCGCTACGAGCTTTTAAAGCAGCGCCTGCTGACCGATGACGAGCAGATCGACCTCGTCGCAAAGCGCCTCCTCGAAGAATACCGCCCGGCCTTCCTCACGTTGGCAAATGATTATCAATAATCAGCGGTAACTACAAGCGCAGCCCAGAACCCATAGACTAAGATAGTTCAGAGAATGATATGTGTAAAACACCATATGATGGGTTGTTTTTGGTTCACCCTTGCCAGATATAGTTCTTGTTGCAGCAACCGACACAAGAAGTTCACAATGCGTCGCAAGAAAGGTATTCCTTTTTCAGATTATTAATGATACAATTCTTCCGGATTTTAAAGCGCAGAGGTTGAGAAGCAAAGAAGATTTCAACGCGTAGAGTTGCAGGCTCGAATCTATCTCGACGAGAAAATTGATGCAAACTTTTCGCAATAATTACGAATGTGTTCTTTACAAGCGCTCCGCGGCAATGTATAATATCTATCGAAAAAAGAAAGGAGGAATCGACGAACATGCTGGATGGTTTTGAAGTATTCGACTTCAATGTGGGAGCCGCAAGCGCTTCGATAACGCCAAACGGCTTAACTTTCAATAAGTCTGTTGTAATTAAACTCGGATATCCAAGATATGCTCAACTTCTCATCAACAATCATTCAAAGCAAATAGCTGTTCGCGCATGCGAAAAAGACGACGATAAAGCATACGAGTTCTACGGTTGCTCGCCTGATGAAAAACCTATCCGCTCAGTGCGTTGGAACCATAAGGACTTGTTGAATAGTCTATCGGAGCTCATGGACTGGGATCTGAAGAAGGTAGCACATCGTGTTGAGGGAAAGATGTTGCCCGAAGAAAACGCTATGCTATTTGATTTGACGACAGCAAAGGACCTTTAAAACATGTTTGACATCTTTCGTCAAACAAAAAACTCCATTCGAGTTGGCGCTCGAATGGAATTCTGCGAGAATCCGGTACGGATAAACCGTCCATATACTCTCCTTAACATTAGTAGTATATCGCGCCGTACTGGGTTCCGCAATATCAATCCGGAATTCGTTTTTAAAAATTCCCAAAATGTTGACCGGATTGTTAGAATTGCGGAAAGGAGGTACGTGCTTATGGATAACGATTCCACGCATATTGAATTCGTCACGTTTATTACACTGAAAGACGGTAGACGAATCTATGCGAGAGAATACGGAAAAAAAGCATTTCCGATACGAGTTCCAAATAAAAAGGATAACTAACTAATGTCGAAGGGAAGATTTGACGGTTTGCTTCCTTTCACTTTTGATCTTAAGAATAAAAGAATAAATAAAAGGATGGTAAATCGCTATGAAACAAAAACAAGAAGTAACAGTTACAAAAGAATCGTCCACCGGTCGTAATGAAGGATTCCATGATAACAAAAGGAATTTGGATATGACACGAGCCGGATTCGTTAAGCGAATCGAAAAAGGCGAGTATCCGAATTACCATGTTCGTAAGGTCAATCAAATTAAAACACCGGCGAGCAATCCAGACAAATCGAAACAGAATAATCTCGGTTAACTAAATCAAGCGCAGCCCGAATCACTCGAGCTGCGTTTCGTTTTTATAGAAACTATATGTCGTCGATTGTTACAAAATCGTCCATTACGAACCGGAACTTGTCAATCGTTTTGTCGATATGCCAGTGTCCGCAAAGCCAATGTTGATAGATCAGACGGTCATCAATCGTGTCCAACCATTCTTCCGTGCTCCGGTCAACCGATGATTGGTCAACGCATGACATATATGCTTCAACCGGTACAAACTTCTGCGGGCATGTATGCGAAAGTACAAGGTCGATGTTCCAATTCAGAGCATCCAGCGCGGCTTCAACCCGCGCCTTAATCGCATCATCCGGCTGCTCGCTTTCAAACCAGCGATACCCATGTGCAAGACGATACGGCTTATCGACCGAATACGCACCGCCGATTACGATCGCCCGATGCCCGTCGAGGTCATAGACCTCTCCGTCTTTCCCGAACAGAATGTTGGGAAACTCGTCTTCGACATAGACTTTCCCGCCGCGCCACTCTTCTTCATGATAGTAAGGCAGATTGTACGGTCGCTCCTCATGATTGCCGTGGATCGCAAAGATTGTCACGCCCATCCGCTTTAGAAACATCTTTGCAAGGCGGTCATGGTCGCCTTGATCATAATTCCATCCGGCGTCGCCGAGAATGACGATCGTATCCTCCGCCGTCAGCCCAAACCGCTCTTTGAAATTATACAGTTTTTCCACGTCCCCGTGGGTGTCGCCGGTATAGAAGATCATTGTCCTATCATTTTTTCACAGATTATCAATCATAAGGACGCTACAATTCAATAATACTCCTGCTGCCAACAAGGAAGTCAAACATCAGATAATACTGCTTTACAAAAACCAGATGAAATTAAACGCCTAAACACGTTTCCTGGTTTCTGAAGATATTTATTCAATTATTTTGAATCTAGTGTCTGTTTTTCTATTGCATAACGTAAGCATGATGATTCGCCATGTAAACGATTCCCAAGTATTCGTAGTACATATTTTGCCCTTGACGACGTAAGATATAATTGGTTAAATGCTATGTATTTTATATAGTTCTCTGACACATCGTTTGTTCCCGTTGTTTGTGGGACTCGTCCTTCATCCACACCAACAAGGATAACCGCCTTAAACTCTAATCCATTTATGTTATAAGGGTTTGAAACAACAATTCCATTGTTGTCACGTACACTTCTTCCAGTTATCATAGAATAACGATCTTGAAGAACAGAGACTTTTCGCCCAAATAGTTCTTGAAGTGTTCCGTCGCTATTACCTGCAATTAACTTATCATCAAATGATACAACTGCGATTTCATAGTTCTTACATTGCAGTATTCTCTGGATATCATCAATATGTGCTTTAACGGCAGAAAACATCTCTTCGTCGCTGTCATACATATATAAGCACGGATTACTACAATTCCTTTCTTCAATTGTTGTAAAATTGCTTGCGGTTTGAGTATAAGGATTATGAAATCCATTTCCAAACATTAATGCACCTGCGGCGGCAATCGAAGCGCAAAAGTCAGTGATTTGCGGAGAGCAACGAAAAACTGTTTGATATCTATTGTTTTTAACATCAGTATAGTTCTTTGTAATAAAGTCTTGATCAGTATCCCCTCTATCGCCAATTGCCTGATTATAATCTATCGCAAAACACAGAGGAATGGTTTTCTGTGCAAGATTATTCGTCAAATAGTGAAAGGTATGTTGTTCGTTCAAATTAAACAGATGCATTTCATCCACAAAAATATAATGAAATCCTTTCGTTTCGCGTTCTCTTCTCCATATTGGAGCATTCAGCATAGATAATGCTTGCATCGTAATATCATCAACATCATAAACAGAGGTTCTTTGAAGCATATTCTGATACTCTCGGAAAATTGAAAATATAAATTCTTTATCTTTTTTGGAATATACTGGTAATGCATTTGGAATAGCCGACAATTCATAGTATTTCTCAATTGTACTATCTGTTCTTCCTTTGATTTGTATACTAAACTCGTGTTGAAGCATCGACAAGAGGGTTCCCTTTGTTTCTTTGTTATCATCAAGCAACTCCCTCAATTGTGGAGATAGCAGAGCTCGATATGTTTTATATGTATTTGACATAATAGTGTCAAAACATTCCTCAATCAGCAATCTTTGAGATTGTTTTGCTTCTGATGCATCTCTTTCTATAACTTGCGAAAAACTAACATTTATCATTGAAATGCAATAGTTCAAAAGAGTTGAAAACTCAATCCATTGGTATACCGTTTTACTAATAAATAATTCTGCATCTTGAAACAAAGAGAATGTATATTCAGCCTCCTGTCTCGTAGATTCATTATGAGAGAAGAAGATAATATGGAAAGTCCTTCCTTCTCTTTTAGCCCTTTGTAATAAAAAGTAAGCTCGTAAAATCATTGACGCGGTTTTTCCGGTTCCTGCAGGTCCGTCAATTCTAATAGGAGTCGTAATATTATCTGTTTCTACAACAGCCTTCTGAATCGCAGTAAGTTTTTTCATCTGTTGTTCATATGGCAAATACATAAAACCTCCAGAAGAAACTAATTCCGATGCATTTGCAAATTGTAAAGATTTTTCATCTTCTGGTTTGCCTTGTTCCGTTTGTACATTGAAAAGCTGAATAATTGAAGGTAACCTTTTAAGATACGTTTCCCCCGCATTCTCTAACACTTTATACTGGATAACTTCTTCTCCGTGAGGAGCGTCTTCAGCATTATATTTATATGCCAATAACGGCTGCTTTATTCCTCTTTTGATCAGCCGTTCACATGATGGACTTCTTTCTACAACAATTCTTCTATGATCAGTATAGGGAAACGGGAAGATAATAGATTTTGTACCGTTGATTCGTTCAGACGAAGTAAATGGTTGACGATCCCAAATCCTAATTGCAGTTCTAAACAGTTTTTGTAGAACAATAATAACGTTTGATCGCGTCTTATTCTCAATTTCGAGTAATTGGCACTGACAGAGGTCTATTAACAAGAACTGTCTTTCATGTCGGTTTCCAACAAAGAATAGACCTTCTTTTTTCTGATCATATTCAATATGCATTGACTCAAAACTATCCGGTGAGTACTCTCCGTATAAAATGTCAACAAATCGCTTCCCTTCATTGAAATCAAAACTTTGAAGCGATGTATTGTTTATGATTGATTCTATTGCACTCATTTCAAATAATAAATATTTCATATTGCCTCCTCACTGATACCATTTTTTCTTAAGAATTCTTCTATGTGTTTTTCTTGCATATTATCAACCCCGATTCGTATAAAAGAATTTGAAAACTTTTGCATAATGTATTCTATCCAAGGAGATGAAATGTTCTCAGCCACGATTGCATAACCCGGCTCCATTGAGAGACAAAATTTCTTATCATACTGTGTCATCTCTTCTATGGATAGTGTTTTAGAATCAATTTGGCATCTCACAATCAGTTCAATTTCTTCAACCGTAAAGAAGTCGATTTGCTGCAAGTCTACCAATAGCCCATCATTAAAGCATCCGTTGTTCTTATACGCATCTTCTGGAATAAAGCATAAATGTGTGTTTTTTCCGTCCGTTATTTCCTTAATACGCTTCTTCACATTTTTATCCTTTCCAAGCAAACGAGACAACGCATCTTCACCACTTCCCAATTCGGATATATATTGATACTCTTGATATCCCTCCATTAATCCCCGTCTTTCTTTATCGGTAAGATCCAATTCTGGATCGTAGATAACTACTTTTGCTTCTTCTTCAGAGAACGATAATAATGTATCAATATTCAAACCGGCTCTATCATATTTGCTCATACTATTGCGCTTATTATTTTTGGTTACAGTTGATATCGTATCAATGCCTTTCTTTGATATCAGCCATTGATATAGTGGAAGTGCTTCCAGATAAAACACCTTTTCCGTCTTCTTTTGTGCCAAATCGCATTTTGCTGATATGATTATTGCGCAGCAGTTAGTGTTTAGATATAGATTACTCCGAACACCATATACAATTGAACCTTGCGTAATCTCGCCCATTCCTTTTTCTCTTCCCGTCTATTGTAGTATATAAAGGTGCTATTTGTCCCTTATAGTTCCCGCATGATGGCAATAAAATCGTCCAGCATGTATGCGCCATCGATGCCGAAATCACGATTCTTGAACACCATGAAGTAGCGGTAGCTATCTGCGCCGGCGCTGATGCCCGCTTTGTCTTGCCAGATTCTGCCTAGTTTTACCTTGCGAGCACTGTCGCTATTGTCCCGATCATCGCCTTTGTATTCGATCAGGACAAGCTTGCCGGATTGTGTCATCACCATGAAGTCCGGATAGTGATTGATAAAACCATTGATGCGGAAATCATTTCGTTCAATGATCCTGTGCCACCATTTCGCATTGTCCAAAGCGACGATAGCGTCCAACAGTTCACGCTCATCGTTATTCATATCATTCTTTTCCGCATCATACAGCGACTTTGGAATCGAGTCTGTGACATCCGCCGGTGTGATGACATTGGGCATTTTGAAGCTGGCATTGCAAAGGATCTTTCCGCTGTCAATCCAGCGTTTGAACTGTTCCTCGCGGTACCTCTCCTCCAGCCCCTTGATCTTCTCCAAAATCTTGTCAGCGTAGGTATGCACGCCGATCTCCATTGCAGATACTTCATCTTCTGTCATTTGACCGACGATCTTGCGAACATAGGCGCTGACATCCGATGTCGCATACCGGTTATTGCGGTTGATAAGGTCGCAAATCAAACGGGTGCACTGTTCCTTCTTTTCCTCTGTCGGCAGATGCGCCATCTGCTGGCGGAAATACTCGCTTTCCTGCGATGAAAGCGGAATCCGCTTATATTTCGGAACGGCTTCGCCTTTTTCTTCGACATCGACGTGATAGATTTGTCCGGTTGCAAGCTCAAAGTTGACATTTGCATCCTGCGTAGCAAGGGTGAACCCTTCCGAAAGATTCTCCGGCTGCAACAGCGCAGTATCCCCTCCGAACAGATCCGGTACGGTTTGCAGGAAGAACTGCGGAATCCGCAGATTCTCAACGCTCTGCATATATCGCGTCTGTATCGCATTTTGTGTCATCATGCTGCCGAGTTCGCCTCCTGTAAATCCGATATCAAATGAATCATTTATCGATTCTTCGTATTCATCGGCGTGCTGTGCTGCTTCCTGTTCCATTGTTGTAACCTGCGCCGTTTCGTAGGTCGGACTCGTCAGCACTTCTCTGACAGCCTCCGTATTGACATCGCCGAAGTCATCCTCCTGCAATGGCTGATACGGTTCTGTAGGCAACGATCCCTGCACCGGAGTCGGTGTCGGCGTTGGTTGTGATTGTGTCTCCGCTTCTCCAAGCCGATAGTCTTTACGGCTGAAACCGGCTTGGTTCAAACCGACAACGATCTTTTCCAGCGTATTATGGAAATCCTCTGAATTCGTAAATACATACGACATATTCAGAAGCTTAGATGCATTCTGCCTCGCATACGGCTGACGCAGAATACGCCCGACAATCTGCTCCACATCGACGGAGGAAGTACGGTTGGCGAGCGACGCCAGAATGTATGCAAACGGACAGTCCCAACCCTCTTTCAAAGCATTTACGGTAATGATGTACCGGATCGGGCACGCCCGGCTCAGCAAATCATGCCCTCGCAGTTCATCTCTGTCTGCCGTCTTGATCGCTATCTGTTCCTCCGGGATACCCAAATCAACGAGTTTTCGCTTCACGCGATCATAGGTGTCCTGATTATCCCCGCTGCGCGGCTGTGCCTGGAACAGAATGATCGGGCGAATATAGGCGCCGCCCTGCTGCTCTTCTGCAATCGCATTCCGTTCGAGGCTGTTGCGAAGCAGAATCGCATCCTGAATCACGGTTTGTCTCGAAACACGATTATAAACCACCAGCGGCAGTTTTACCATGTGTTCCTTCTTTAGCTCACGTGCATCTACATAGGAGATGATATTGCTGTTGCGTCTCGGCGTCGCAGTTAAATCCAATACGAACGACGGATTCAAGTTGTTCAGCATCTCGGTGCTCAGCTCCGAACCGGCGTTGTGGCTTTCATCCACAATGACAACCGGCTCCAGATGGCGAAGCACCTGAATCAGCGCGGTATCCGGTGTGTCAGCAAGCAGCGCGCTGTCATCCTTGAAATACTCGGCAAAGCGGAACAGGTTCCCGTTTTCCTGATATACTTTGCGGACATCACGGTTGCGGCTGTTGATGCGCAGGGAGCTGTAGCTCATGATGCAAACCGTAAGCATTTCCTGCACGGTATCCGGCGAGAAATTCTGTCCATTCAGCAGCATGTCTTTTGTATAGACGCCCACACGTCCGGCGAAGTCCTGATCCAACCTTTGGCGATACGGATGATTGACATTGGAGAGGTTTTGTATCGTCTGTGTTAGAATGGAATCGCTCGGGACAAGCCATACCACAACCTTCAGGCGGTTCCTCGGCAATGCGTCAAAGATTCGGCGAACAGATGCACACGCCATAAACGTCTTTCCGCCACCCGTCGGCACTTTCATGCAGATATGCGGCACTCCCTCAATGGAATTGTTATAGGATGGAACGCCGCCGAGTCCGACACCGATATCTTTTGCAAACCAGTATTCTCTCCACGCAGAATACAGGTTCGTCCCGTTGTTGACACAGTTCAGATAAGCGGAAAGATCCCGCATCACCTGCTTCTGATAATTGTTCAGTTCCATGTCGTCCCCCTTACAGTCTCGTGATGTCGCGCGGGATTTTCTTGAATGTGATATGACATGCCTCCAACTCTGTTTCACTGAGCGTACAGAGATCGGCATAGATCACATAAGCGTCGGCTTTCGTTTTGACGGTATGCAGGAATTCCCGGTTCAGCGTGGTGATTGCATCCCGTTCGTAATAGAAATAGTAGGCATTGTTCACATGCGTCCCGAGGTAATAGGGCTCGTCCGCATGGGGTTCCGGCAAACGACACTTCGTATCTGTGAAGAACACATATTCCCGAATCTTATCAACGCCAACCGCTTCATTCAGGTTTTCACCGATCATCAACGGTTCGCCGAGTTCATAGTAGCTGAAATTGCCTCCGGTGCCTGCAACCGCCTGCTTTCCGGTGCCATAGCCATGAATGACCCGTTTCACTCTCTCAGCAGTGATACTGTCGGCATAGTCCATCATTTCCACCAGGATAAACCGACGATGGCCGCCGTCGGCTTTGTTCATGTTCAGAACCGCATGGGCAGTTGTGCCAGAACCAGCAAAAGAGTCGAGGATGATCGAATCCTTTTCAGACGCAATCTGTATTATTCTTTTTAGCAGCCTTGTCGGTTTCGGTGTATCAAATTGTAATGCGCCTGCCATTATCGGCTTTAGTTCATTTGTTGCCTCAACATTTGTACCTACATCATCATATTTCCAAAGCGTTGATACAACTTTACCCTTTGTTGTATCTAAATATGTCTTTGCCTGAATACTACCTAACCCCTTCGACAGGAAAAAGTATTCTGGCCACGGCAGTTTATTATATCTGTTTATTGCTGCTTCTTTTCCCTGCGCTAAGGGAACAGAAAGCATTATTGCAGGTATATCTTCTGGAACTTCGCCACCACATATTTTCTGGCGGACTGTAGAATCTGAAATCACTCGAAGCTCGTAAGGAGCCCATTCTTTCATGATTTTCAACAGTTTCTCCTGTCCATCCTTCCAATGTCTCCCCTGTGGCGGGTACATCAATGCTCCTGTGATCGGATGTTGGATGGCATATACCATGCTCTTGTGGGTACCTGCTCCAGGTGCATGGATAGGCGTTACTTTGTATGCCAACGTATCATTATCATAATTAACATAACGCGCATCCATCTCTTTTGTTCGTTCTAAACGTTTAGGATTCCAACCTGCTTTTTTAGAATAGACAAGAAGATTATCTGTTTCATAGGGAATGCCCTTTGCATCATTTCTCAAAGAATAATTGTTTTGCCATGAGATTTTTGCCACAAAGCAATTTAAGCCAAAGATCTCGTCGCAAATTGCTTTTAGATTGTAAAGCTCATTATCATCTATGCTGATAAAAATCACACCATCGTCAGAAAGAAGCCGTTGCAGCAGTTTCAGCCGCGGATACATCATGCAAAGCCATTTGTCATGGCGGGAAAGGTCTTCGCCCTCTTTTCCGACAACTTCGCCGAGCCACTTTTTGATTCTTGGATCATTGACATTGTCGTTGTAAACCCATCCTTCGTTGCCGGTGTTATACGGAGGATCGATATAGATACACTTGACCCGGCCCTCATACTGGGGCAGCAGCGATTTCAGCGCATCCAGATTATCGCCATGGATAATCATGTTCTCGCTGCCGTAATCCTCTTCATGCTGTCCGTTCTCATCAAAGCTGTATTTCCGCTCCAGCACCCGGTACGGCACATCCAGATGATGATTGATAACCTTATCCTTCCCGATCCACTCCAATGTCGGCATAGCTATTGCTCCTCAAATTATGGTGATTGTTACACATTCTGTTTCAAAATTCCGATGTCGAGTAAACGCATTATGATACTTATCACTATATCTGCATTCATATTATCACAATCAAAAGCGACACCTACTACGTTTTCCACTTTCTGCAGCGAGCTTTGTGACGAGTAATAATTGTAAATTCTAAACATGGTTTTTGTCGCTAAATGTTCATATACATCAATATAGTCTTTGCAAGGTGCAAACTCTTCTGGATAATCTATAAGAATCGAAGATTTGTCCTCGTCCTTGGAAATGCATACTATGCTGTTATGGAAGTGGAGAATTAAAAAATCACGTTCTTTTTCTTTCAGTAAAGATAACAACTCAAGGAATGTAACAAATGAACGCTTGAAATTTAGTGCAGAAAGAAGAAAAAGAACATAACCTCTTTGCTTTGACGTGTATCTATCAGCCTCTTCATCCTTCTTATAAATTATCCTAATTCCGTTGACCACGATACAATCCGTAATCTGATCAAAAGAGTTACAGTCTTTATGAGAGTATGGAATACCATGTTCATCAAGGTATGTTGTCATACTATGATAAAAGCTGTCAATATCAATGTGCATTTTTGTTCCATCTGATTGCGAATATTCAGAATAAACTTTGCATTCTGCCGAGCGCACAATGTCTTCAAATTGGATTCTGTATTTTATTGCTGAAGCAGCCTTATCCATAATTTCCTGATAATCCGAAGGAGAAAACGCTTCGGAAAAGCGATAATCAAACTCTCTATTGATTATAGCAATGATATTATTCATACTATCTGCCGATTCAATATCGAATCCCTGAAGAAGGCTGAGAGGTGCTTTTAGGTCGTTTATCGATACACCTAAACCAACCGGAACCACCTTAATTCCCTTTGAATAAGCAAATCCCGCTTCAAAATAGATCCATCCGGATCTGATTGAATTCTCTGTGGCAAAAACGAACATGATGGTTGTATCTTTTAGCCCCTGCTCCACTTTATGCACCCAATTCGTGCCAAAGGGAATGCTCTGTCCATCGCTGGATAGAAAGATATCTAAAACGCCCCCGGTGGCTTTATTCAGTTTGTCCTTTATCGCAAGAATTTGTTCCTTGTCTTTTGACGAATGGCTAAAAAAAACAGTTGGCTTGCTCATAATCTTTCCTCTTTTCCAATCAATTCCACAATTCATCAATCGTTTTCGCGTTCATTATCGCCTTATACGAAGAATAGCGGGGGCCCTGCGGGGCTTGTCCTTTCTTTTTGCCCAGCCCAACCTTGTTGATCTTCTGCGTCGTGCCCTGCTTGAAGAACAGAATGTATTTGTTTGTATCGTTGTATTTCTCGACCCGATCCACCTCTGCAACGTAGGTAATACCGGAAACCGGCGCGACCTGATATGCAGCAATATACTTGATCTTGTCGATCATGGCGCCGGAGATGCGAATAGCGAACCAGCGGCTGTTCTTCAAAAACTCTTCTGCGAAGCCATCCTCTCTTGCTGGAACAACGATTGTATCGAGTTCGTCTGCGTCTTCAGATGAAGGCATATCCGTTATAATATCATCCTTGAACGGCGTAAACCGATGCAGTTTCTTAGTGCCGCAAATATATGTTTGCGCTTCCAGAACATCGGTTGTCATGGTAAGCTGCCCCATGACATTATACAGTTCTTCTGTCGCTTCATCGATGATAACAATCGCTGCAGGCTTGTTGTCAAAGATAACTTTATCAAGCAGCTCACTATTGTTATTGTAGGAGGAATGCTTATAAAACTCGTTCAGCTTTGCCTGTTTCTTTGAATCTGCCTGAATCGCATCCAGCAACAGGTTTTTCATTTTATATTTGTCCATCTCGGAGGAAATGCCGAACCGAAGGATCTGCTCACCGATATGTCCATAGACATCATGGCTATTCAGCTCAACCTCAACCAGATAAAGCCGCGGATCGGTATGGAAGGTCAAGTCCAGATAATACCCGTCCGGAATCGTTGCCCCCTTCTTCGGTTTGCCGATTAGTTTCTTGATGTCAAAATAGATGCCATCCTTGCCGAAAATAGAATCGACATTGGCGACGATCATCTTTTCAAATTCGGATTCCAGTGTATATGTATATAAGCTATAAGCATTACCTGACTCATCAATGATTCTGTACATCTGCTACCTCCCAGATAATCCAAGTGTTTCAGAGCAAAAAGCATTCCCGTTCTCTATAAACGACTCCGAGGATATTATACGGTAATTCGCTCTTGTTTTCAAGGCAAAACCCGTTTTTGTATTCATAACACCCCGTTTTTGTATTCGTGACAAACGTACTGCATATAAAGCAGCGAGATTTTTCTCATACATACAGACACCGCAAATAACGAGAAAATCCATTGATGTCCGCTTTGTTTGGTGGAAAGCGGCGAAAAATGTTTATAAATATCGTGATTGATGACTTTGACATCCTCTTTATCGTACAGATAAAGATTTATACTGATAATACAGTGAAAAATTGTTGTCCAAAAAGTGTCGTCCGGGAGGAGGTGTCGGAATGCCGATCAAGATCAAGCGAGAGGACGGAAGCTGCACGGAGTATCGGAACGCGCGGTTGATTCCGGCGTTTCTGATGATCCCGGAGGAACTGCTGAAGCGCTGCGGAAAAGAGCTGTATGAGCTGCCGCGAACACGTGCCGCGCTGCTCGGTGACCGGTCGGTCATTCGGCAGGTCGAAAGCGACCTCTTTCTGGAATGCATCGTCGACGCCTACGCCTACATGGCGTGGCCGCATATGGGGCTGAAAGGTCGGCTGGAGGATTATTCCGGCTATAATCCATGCTGGCGTGTCGCCCATGCAGCACCGCTGTGGATTGGTAAGCTGAACGATCACGGACTTCTTTACACCTTTCCGCAATGGCTCGAGGCAACGGAACGGTTCCCGACAACGCCGTTCAGATTTGTGCCGTATGAGACTGTCGATCAGTTCCTGTCGATCGCCGTTCCGAGCGTCATGCAGAGGGATGGATATGCGTCTTGGCTCAACTATGTACAGAAGCACCCTTGCTTTGAAGACTTCGATGAACGGCGGTACAGTTGGCAGAAAGCGGATTTTATCAAGAAATGGTATCACACGCGGACGAAGCACCCGACGACGCTTTCGCGCGAGGTGCTGCGCATACACGAGATCGTAGACGGCGCGGAAGCCGGGCTGCTCCATTCCAATGAGCACTCGGAGTTCGAGGACAATGTCGCCGCGAAGATCGACATGGAGCAGTTTCTGCAAACTCTGACCGAAACGGATCGGAAAATCCTGGCGCTGCGGCTGAAAGGCAAACCGCTCGAGGAGATCGCGAAGGCGCTCGGCTTTCAAACGCACAGCGCCGTTCTGAAACGCATCCGGAAGATCGGCAAGGCATACGAACGATTCTCCGGCGAGGACTACGGGTTCACCGAAAGAAAAATAATTTGATATTTTTCAAAAAACAGGAACAATTTTGGCTTTGAAACGTCTTGTTATGGTAGAGGGGCGCGACCGACCGGGAAACGGTGTCCAGCAAGTTCATCGTTTTGCTGTTACCTGAAGTCATGAATCTCCCTCTTTCACGGGTGGTTCGTGACTTTGCCAGAAACAATTGTATTGTAAAAACACATAGAAAAATGTATAATAATCTATGATTTTGAACAATCAGATGTATATGTATTTTGTATTTGAGCTTTAGGAGGATTACTATGTATAAAAACGTTGGAGAAAAGATTATGGCTTTGTCGCAAGTTTTGGGGTGGCTGGGGTTAGTCGCAGGGATTATTATCTGGATTGTTTTACTGGCAAATGGCAATCAATTAAGTTGGATTAGTCTTGGCGGTGGAGTTGTTTCACTTTTTTCTTCGTGGTTCTTCTATGGCTTTGGACAACTCGTGCAAGATATACACGAGCAAAAAGATAAAACACAAATCAAACCGGAGCAACAAGAGCCCGCTTCGGATGAACTTCCTGACCTTTGAGGTAAATATATGGTAGAACGGTATACACGTTTATTCACTCTTCCCGAGAAGGACTTGTATTGCATTGATTCTCCTTTGCTTATTTGTGCCGGTGCGCTGTTGAAAGATTCACAGACCGGAAAGATGATTGCGCAACTAAAGTTTCGCAATATTTGTGAGAAGCAAATTACGGCAATCAAAGTATCCATTCGAGCATTCGATGCGTTTGGCACAGAGCTGGAGGGAATTCCGGAATACCAGTATTTGGATTTGACCTTAAATAGAGATGTTGAAATAGGATCAAAAGTCGCTGTTGTATTGCCAAATGCAGAAACACGGTCCTTTTCCTGTGTTTGCAAGAGCGTGATATTTGCGGATGGAACACAATGGATATCCACATCGAATGATTTGGTTCCGCTAAAAAAGCAGGAAACGCTATCCGAGCATTTAGGAAATCTTGCCGATCAATATCAACGTGATACAAACAAAAAAGCACGTTATGTTCCAATAGTAGATCGTGATCTCTGGCTCTGTTCTTGTGGAGCCATTAATCATGAAAATGAAAGATCCTGTCATATTTGTTCCGAAGGATTAGAGACGCTAACAGCGGCTCTTGATAGTGCATGCTTGAAAAAACATCTCGATGAACATAACCGACGGATGAAAGAAGCGAAAATAGAGCAAGAAAAAAGAGCTAACGCAAAGCGCATTGAGGACGAGCAAAAAGTAGCAGAAAAGCGAAAGAAAAACGCAGTGATTGCTCTTATCATTAGTGCTTTTGCTGTGGTTGCAATTGTGCTTGCTGTATTAACGGTAACGGTATTTGTTCCCAATGCTAATTACAATAAAGCAGTAGAATTATACAACGCTGGAAAGTACGAAGAAGGAATAGCAGCATTTGAAGCGCTAGACGGATACAAAGACAGCGAGGATCTAATTAAGAAATGTGAAATAGCAATTAATGATGAGAAATATGCCACAGCGATGGAACTGTACAATTCAGGGAAGTATGAAGACGCGATCGTAGCATTTACGGTGCTAGACGGGTATAAGGACAGCAATGAGCAAATTGCAATTTGTAAAACAGCGATTACAGAAAAAGACGAGCAGATATATGTAACTGCGGTTTCGTATATGAAATCGGAACAATATGATGACGCCATTCAATTGTTTAGATCAATTACGGAGTACAAGGATAGCGCTGAGTTATTGAATAGTTGTCAAAATGCGAAAATATACATAACAGCAATTAATCTTATGGATAAAGGAAACTATGCAGAAGCGGCTATTACTTTCGATACAATTATTTCATATAGAGATAGTCAAGAACGTAAACTAAAATGCGAAGAGCAAGTATCTTTAAGTAAGTATTCGGAAGCTGTTCAATTAGTAGAAAATCATATGTATCTTGAAGCATATCATTCATTCAGAAAGTTAAACTATAAGGACAGTGAATCTGCAGCGAAAGATGCTATCTACTACTATCAATGGGAACAATTGGATTCGCCCCAAATAGGTAGTGTGATTAAATTTGGATTATTCGAACAGGATGATGATACGGAAAATGGTGAAGAAGAGATTGAATGGCTTGTGCTTGCTCGAAACGGAAGTAGGATTCTTGTTATATCTAAATATATCCTAGCTAACAAACACTACCATGAATACTCTGATGGAAAAGGAAATGTTCGTGAAGACTACAAAGTATATTGGGAAAAAAGCACGATACGTCAATGGTTAAATGAAGACTTTTATGACAGCGCGTTTGGAACTCTACATAAAAGCAAAATCGTCACTACTAATGTTAGTGCGGATAAGCATCCCCAATATGATACAAATCAGGGAAAAACAACAACAGATAATATCTTTTTACTTAGTTATTCTGAAGTACAGCGCTATATGCCAACGGAAGAAGAACGCCAAACAATGCAAACAAAAAAATCAATCGGAAAAACGATGTCTGGAAAGCTACAGAGAGAAAAGCGTGAATGGTGGACACGAACAGCAGGAGATGCGGAATTCCATATTTGTTTTGTTAGAGAAAATGGTAGATTACATAAAGATGGTCATGCTGCAGGGACTATGAACTATGGAATACGGCCAGTAATGTGGATAGATTTAGGATAAACTAAGCAAAAAAGAGCTTTCACTTGCCAATAATAGTCAGCGTACAGTTTTACGAATTAGACGTACAGTATACAGAGTGGACGATGATTTCACGCTGCGGCACAAGAAGAAAAACAAAGTTTTACGTAACATCTATTAATGTCATTACTTCTAACCTACAAAAAAAGCAGTGATTGTTGAACGTATAGAAACAAAATTATCTGCACGATATTCAAAGGGAGATTACATATGGAAAAAAGAGCGTTGTATAACACATGGTATTATTTTATGAGTTTAGAGAGAGACCTGGAGGCAACTTCTCGCTATATAGAGCCCAAAGGTCAAGAACAAGTGTATTCTTTTGAATTCTCGAAACTTATAATACTTTCATGTACAGAAATAGAAACGCTGATGAAACGTATTTGCTTTAAGATTAATCAACAGCAATGTGGAAATATCGGAGAATACAAGAGTGTAATATTGGCTCGGTTTCCTAAAATCGTGATGACGGAGGTTTCTGTTCCAAGATTGGAAAAGGTTATTCGTCCTTTTGAGAATTGGGACAATGGACCACTCTCTTGGTGGAATGCCTATGTGAATATAAAACATAACAGAGAAAGCAGTTTCAATGAGGCCTCCTATATAAATGCTGCAACCGCTCTAGCAGCATTGTATATTCTGATTTTGTATCTCGGAGAGTTAATAAATGAGCAAATTAGAGATGCGAATAATGATTACATTGTAAGTGACTATTCTTATAAGCATCTTGTGATTGCACCTTCAGCAAAGTTGCCTGATTTTGCATCTGTTGTTACAACGGAATCTGAACCAAAGGAGAATGTACAAACACTCTATATGCAGGAAGATCAACCAGAGAAAGCAAAGGATGGTGATATATGGCTACAAACAAAGTGAGACACATGGAATCTAACAACTTCGTCCCAAGTTTGGACGAAGTGACACGATGACACCCATTTCAAAAGCGTTCCTGGCGCTTCACTTCTCGACAACTTGTCGAGAAGTTTGCTGTATTCTGTTAACCATGCAGGCGCTGAAAAGTGTCGCCAAGTTGGCGACACTTTTAATTCAAGCTTTTCAACTTGTGACCAACATGGTCACAAGTTGGTTTTATAATCGCAACTTTGGACCAACTTGGTCCAAAGTTAAAAATTGTGTCCGACTTGGACACGATTTTCAGAAAGAACTTCTGGCCATCATGACCAGAAGTTAGGCGTGAAAAGCTCACTTGTGATCAAATTGAGCACAAGTTAATTCGACAATTCACTCTATGCAGTAACTTCTGTCCAAGTTGGGCAGAAGTCAGATATGTAACTTGTGGTCAAATTGACCAGAAGTTGATCCGGCGTCAAAAACGCTCTGTAACTTCCGCCTAACTTGGGCGGAAGTTGAATGTCGGGGACTTCCGGACAAGTTGTCCGGAAGTTAAACCCGTCCGATTATTCCAGTTCAACTCGAACTGAATTTCCGAATGAATGCATCTGCCAACTTCGTGCCAAGTTGGCGCGAAGTTGCATGAAATAATGAAGGACAACTTGTCCTTAATTATGAAAGACCGACATAGTAATCAGTTCAAACCGAGCTGCATTTTCGTCGCGTCAAACTTCCCGCCAACTTGTCGGGAAGTTCCCAATAACGCAACTTCGGACCAAGTTGGTCCGAAGTGAAACAAGATCGTTTGACGGTAAAAATTCAGAACAAGTTGAACTGCATTTTGCGGCTGCCGACTTCCTGCCAAGTTGGCACGAAGTTCGATAAGGATCATTTGAGTCAATTTGGCTCACATTTTCAGCGATGGAGCAGATCGGGTTCTTGACTGCTTAAATTCCCGACAACTTGTCGGGAATTTCAAACAGGGTGTGTGCATAATGTGGGACAAGCTGTCCCTCATTTCCGACAAGCACACTTCGTGCCATCATGGCACGAAGTTATAGAAGCAAGGCTGAAAATGCGCGCCAACTTGGCGCTCTTTTTCGTTATGGATAATTCGTGCCAAGTTGGCACGAATTTTTGAACAGTGAAATTATGATGGGAGAAGCCGATCGCGCGTCGGCTTCTTTTCGGTTTTGGAGGTGATGATAAGCGCGAAAGGAATGTATCGCACCGCGACGGAAAGTGGGGTCAAATCCCACCGACCGGTCGCGGGAACGGAACAAAAGCAGAATGAAGGAGGTGAAATACAGGGCAAATACATCTCGTTGCTTTCTCCGGGCAACCGAAGAAATGATCAATTTTCAATGGATTTTTACAGGTATCGGGTGTGTAGATTCGGCTCCCTGCACGGGCTGTACGGCGACAAAAATCGCAAGGTTAGCCGCGCTTCGGGGAGCCGTTTCTGTTCCCGGGAAAAGAGGACAGAAGGCACAGCCGATGTCCTTGCAAGCATAGCATTTGGCGTTCCAAAAGCGCTTGTCGGGACACCCGACCCCGTATGCCGCCACAGGCGGAGAAAGGATTGTATGGAACACAGAACCAGAAACATTCACGTCGGTACCCGGCTGAACAACGCCGAGTATGAAGCACTCAAAACGTTATGCAATCGCACCGGTCTCGGCAGCACGCGGCTTTTGCGGAAGCTGATCACGGGCACGGAGATCCGCGAAAAGCCGACGCCGGAATTGCGGGACCTACAGCGCAGCGTCGACCGGATCGGAAACAATCTGAACCAGATCGCGCATCGGGCGAACGCCGCAGGCGTTCTCGAAAAGAGCAAATGGGACCGGACGAAGGCGCTGATGACCGCCCTCAAGGAGGAGATCCAAAAATGGCGATAACGAAGATTCTTGCAAAAAGCATGCGGCTCGATCGGCTGATCGCTTACGTCTGCAATCCCGCAAAAACGAGCGAGCGCGTGTTCGTTTCCTGCATCGGCTGCGAGCGGGAAACGGCGGCAAAAACATGGATGGAGACCAAGCGCCGGTACGGCAAGACCGACGGCGTGCAGGCGTATCATCTGATCCAGAGTTTCAAGCCGGACGAGCTCACGCCGGAACTGGCGCACGAGATCGGGAATCGCTTTGCGGAGGAGTATCTCGACGGTTATGAAGTGATCGTCGGCACCCATACCGACCGGCATCACATTCACAACCACATCATTTTCAATTCGGTTTCCGATCGGGACGGAACCAAATACCATTCGTCCCGGCAAACGTATTTCAACGAGATCCGGACGCTTTCGGATCGGCTTTGCCGCGCATGCGGCG